>Ga0058701_10002426_pt1 | contig 14132 bp, 9 predicted proteins | sample AgamicOrMae_FD_97039 | JGI IMG/M metagenome (GOLD analysis project Ga0058701, IMG submission 97039) | Agave microbial communities from Guanajuato, Mexico - Or.Ma.e | ecosystem: Host-associated > Plants > Phyllosphere > Phylloplane/Leaf | place: Guanajuato, Mexico | collected 2012-06-04 | reverse complement strand
ATGTTTAGTTCTAACAGAAAAACGTTTGGTTGCTGCAGCAAAATTTTTGGTTGCAGCAACAAAAATTTTATTTGTTGTCCCTAATTTTGTTGCTGTAACAAAACCATTTTTTCTCGTGTAGTTTAGCATCCTTCAGTGGCAGTTTAATTGCCGCTGAAGTGGACACTTAGGACACTGCATCAAAGGTAGACATAAGTAAGCGGAGCGGCAGCGAGGCTAGGCACGAGATACCGAGCATAACCAGATCTAGGTAAACATACCCAACACTGTTGCATGTTGTTTTATCTTCGTAACATAATGAGAAATTAAACCAGGACGGAGCATTACGAACCATTCAATGCCACCTTGCAAAATTACCCTGTTTGTTAGTTGCAGTCCCGTTTCCGCCAGTTTATCTCTGGAAATGTGTTACTATAATTTTGAATTCATTAATAAATTCGCGCATATTATTGCAGTTCTTGTTAAACTACTCCGTGATGATTATTACAATTAAAAGACAGCAATTATGAAACTTTTCAGATGTTTTTTGAAATGAATTTAATCTTTGAAAGTCTACTTGAGAATTTGTCAGCACTAGCGTATAGTTTTAACTTTGAGACACACATTTCGAACTGGACTCCAATAAACGCAGGTAAACCTGGCCTGGCGCGGGCCGCTTTTCATGCATACGATTTGAAGAGCACAGATGCCACTGTTAACAATTTCCATAAGATTCGTTTTCAGATGTTGGAGTATTTCATTGTTTGACCAGAGTCGATGCACAATTTTTCTCTTTAGCCTTCTGCATTTTGATTTTATGAACAAACTGACCCGTTAACAAGAGATCAAAATTAACAAGCAGTGGTGTAGTCTGCAACTCTTGTTATTCAATCATTTTTTTAATAACTCGAATGACGACGACATACAAGATTTGCTGCCACCCAGTCGATGTCGGTGGACAATTTCACGTCGATTTCATGTATTGAACGTTTCTTTTTGAGCAGTACCTTCGGAGCGACGACAGGATACATCCATAAAAACGGACTTACACAAAACTATAAAGCCGTTCTCCGAAAGGAGGCGAGCTTAAAAAGCGCACACCCCTCTTTATTGTAGATACCTAGCAAACCGTTCTCTCCACCTAAAAAAAGAAACAAAAGAAAACTTTTCCGGGCTGCATTTTTTTTTCGATTGAGCTCCCTACACTACAATTGACAAGTCAAGTTTTTGAGCGTCGCAAAACGTCCCTCTTCTATCGCTACAAAAATTTTATCATTCTATCAATTTGCGTATTGGTGGGTGGATGCCATTCATAACGGTACCGCGCCGCTGAGAAGTACGAGGCATCAGGCTTGACTACCGTTCACGTTCAGCTATTTTATCCTAGTCTAAATTAAGTGATTTTCGCTCCAATCATCCCAGAGGTTGGGGCCGACGGGGGAAGTTGGAGCAAAACAAACCTAACCTTATAAATTGACCGTGAACTAAATAAACAAAGGCGAGCCCCTTTCTTTCTTCTTGTTTTCTTTTCCGTTTGCTATAACACTCACTTTGGCAATGGAACGCAGTCTCAAGACTGTCCGTGTAACGTTTTGTGACGCAGATCCTTAATGCATTCTTATTTACGACGTTTCTCAGTGCACCTTTCGGAGTCACAATAACGTTATCTCCTTGATTTTTGAAATGTAAGCGCCTTTCCCTCATATTTCTACGATTTGTTTTTCGATGTAGTGTACGGCCGCCTCCCATTCCTCCAGCTTACCGATCCCGAGTAGTCAGGAACTTCGATCAGCATTATCGCCACTTTACGTCCACGCCAAACTAAGCACCTTATTAAGATCCAAAGAATGAGAATACCTTGTTTTCAACACCCAAATTCGGTGCATTTTTTATTTCGGAGAGGCTATTTGCCCACCTGCCCCATGTAAAATGTATTAGGTTGGGTTCCGTGCGTTCAAGTCACCCCATTTCAAATGCATTACAAGCGTTCAAGTCTCAATGCATTTGCGCCGACGTGCGAATAGCCACGACCTTTTTTATTTTTTTATTTTTATTTTTTTTAGATTGTTCCATTTCATTTAACATTTCTCAGCAGAAAATGGGGCCCCTGCATCTCGATTCTTGCCCTTGGCAGAAGTAGAGACGTGGATACGAAATTGTTAAGAAACAATCTCACGAAATTCTTGAGTGACGGTCTACCTTTTCCGAGTTTTCTTGAGTTTCCCATATTAGAGAAAATGTATTGTAGTGAGCATAATCAGCTCATAAAAGAAAGAGTTTATGAAGGCTGCTTTTTTACTAGTTTTAATTTCCAAAAATGTATTGAGATTTTGATTGATATGTGAAGGATAGGAATTTCCAAGTGCTCGAAGAATCTTCTGGCATTTTTTCAGTACAATTAATAATATCAGCTAACAATGTGATAGATGAGCTACAAGTCCGCCGTACAAATTGAGCAATCTTTTAGAGTATATTATAGTGTTACGCGAGTGAGGAAAATAAAACAAACATTTTACGATATGTTGAGGTAATTTGGGTTCTTTCATTACTTATTATTTAAAAATCATTTTTGTTTGTGCAAATCAAGAAATCAATTGTATGTGCAATCTAACCAAAATAGGCACAAGCCTCTTTGCTGTCACGAAAAAAAAGGGAATAATCTGTATTTGATTGTAAAGAGCTTGGGTTGAGTAAAGGTCAGTTATAGTAGACATGAGAAAAGAAATGTCCTGATTCAAGAAAGAAATTTCCTTGATTTTATCTTTACTCAACGATAGCTCTCGTCGAGCAATTCATTGGTGCGTGCGCTGAACTCATACCACTGTAGCTCAGCCGCGTAGAGATCCATAACGATGTAAAAGCAATGGTAAGCCATTGGTCTTGAAACGGAATACATTATGCTTGCGCTGCATGTAAAGCGGACCAAAAAAGTCCTTACACTTGCTTCCATAAGAAACGCACAGAACCAGGGGCATGACTTTTGTGGCCCACTGTGCAGCGGTGAGAATAGCTCGCACTCCTATTAGCTTCTTGGCGAGAGGCATCCTCAAGATTTTATGACAGCGGGATTTTGCTGAATAGGTAAACGGTAAATATTTACAAGGTCAGTTAACTTCAGTAACTAGTTCACCAGATACCAATTGTACGTGCACGGCCTCCGAAAACGGAAAGAAAAACGGAGTTCTCAAATATTGATGCCCGGTTTTATTGCTTTTTGATTCATCACCTGATAAAAATGATTTTATTGTCTCTGTGTTTTCTATTGCTACTTCCGGTAGTCTTTCCCATTCGAATTTTCGTCCGGACACCTGCTTTTTAAATACTCATCATCTCTCTCTCTCCCATTCCCTCTTTAAACGTCTCTGGCGAAGACTAGCCAACCAGAACGGATACTCCATCTTCCCTGACCGTCGTCTGATTTTTTTTTTTAAGAACTGTTATTTCCAGCGATTATTGAAAAAGTGTCTTACCATTCGACACTTTAAACATAATACCTCATTCTTAAACATACATACACGGAAAAATGGTTTTGTTACAGCAACAAAATCAGGGACAACAAATAATTTTTTTGTTGGTGCAACCAAAAATTTTGCCGCAGCAACCAAACGTTTTGTTGGTAACCAAACATTTTGTTGTTGTAACAAAATATTTTTGTTATCCCTATTTTAACAAGCGATTTTGTTGGTATAACAAAACCTTTTTTTCCGTGTATGTCTGAATGCGTTGTATGGCTCTTCTCACTCCAGAACACGCGTTCAGTCAAGAACGCTGAAATATTAATAATATTGCCTGATAGAGCGGTTTTAAGTAATGGCATCGTCTTCAAAATTCTCAGAAAAGTCAGAGGTTGTTGGAATCTACCCGTGAGTAAACCTTTCCATGCTCACAAGACTTTGCGTAAGGCTTGAGCAATTTATTCCACATACACAGGAATACACTATATGAGATTTAAGTAACATTGACGCAAAAATTTCAAGGGGAAAAAACGTCTTGTAACATGTCTTAAATTGAGACGCCAACATTTTGCCGATGTCTATTTCAATCTTTGAATGTCTTAAACATATGTCAAGTTCATGACTCATGTCTGCTGCTCATTAGTATCTGATTTTAATCTGTGCCATATCGCGGAGAATTGAATCGTTAGTTAAATCTATTAGCTAGCAAGTCGCTAGCCTTATCTAGTAGAAATGCAAATTTTGCACCGTTTAGGCTGTGGCAAAAGACGCAGTCTCCTTGGGCTGCAGATACACACTTTGCCTGCTTACACTCAAGTAAGAAATTCCTCGCGGCAAAAGTAGTACCAGCAGTGCACTGAAAAACGGACCGATATTTTATTGACCACGATCAAAAGCACATCCAAGTGTTAGGCGGAAACTAAACCTAACATATCTGTTCTTTCACCCGTCCGTTGCCCTGTGCAGGATGACCTTGTTTTAGAGCCGTATACCTAATCTATTTGCTACTTTTAGCTAATGTATCAGTAAAATGACCAGCAATTTAATGAGGCGGAGCCGATGGGTAGTGTTAACTACTGATACGTCAAGGCATTTTTGATATGTTCGGCCATGATTTTGAAACGTTTTCGATATGGCGATTTTTCCTTTCACATGTTGAGTCTTGTTTGTTACGTTGAATTATGTCAAAATGTCAAAAGGAAGTTTTTAGAAAAAATATCTCTGTTTTTAGTTCAAAGTCTTGTGACTTGAAAAACAATCTTTCAAAATATTTTGAACTCAATATGAGGTAGTGATGCCTATTAGTCAGGTAACAAGTTAAGTTATTTCCGAGAAAACGTTCATGGTAGGCCTATGTTTATTCCTGTATTTCTTGTATGTGTTTATGAAAAACCAGTGAGAACAATATTGGAGAGCATTTAAAGTCAAACCACATTTATTTCATAGCAGGTAACTGCGATCTTTCGGTCTAATTATTACAGCACGTATTTCACTCTTGTGAGGTGACTTAAATATGGAGATGTGAAAGTAGGGAGAAATGTTATTACCCGTGATATTTTACGGTAAAAAAAAATACAATACAAACAACTTGTCAGAAAAACTTCAATTTCTGATTTTTTTAAGAAATACAAACTTTTCCTACCAATCTTGCACAAACATAATAATTTCACGGAGAGAAGATTGGGCAGTAAAAGAATGCCAACATTCATGTAGATAATGCGTTCTTACTTGAAATGTGCACTGTTATGTAACTGTGAGAAGAAAGTGTTCATATAAAGTCCTAGGTTGGTATGCAATGCTCAATCAAATAGACAAGGAACTTGTCGATGTTTTCTATTTCCTTCGGGGCTTTTTAATCTTATTTTCTCCAAGGCGAAGTCATTCTTTCGTCATAGTTAATACGTATCTACTTTATGACGTGCATTAGTACATTTAGGATCTTCGAGCTAGGCTCAGAAAATATGGGATGTCTGTGGTTGTTGGTTTTCCTCCGACAGGCCCGCAAAGAGCGTCCAGTTTAGTCGGCACTTTGTTTGCTCAAACTTCTGATTATTGTTTGTACATGTCAAGAGCTTTGAGTCCTTCAGGACTTTTTTGACTTCAGGGTTTTCCTTTCTCTACCTACACGGTAGCTGAACGATCATCATTGACCGTATCTTGCAACCTGTATTTTTTGGTTTGTTTTGTGATACACTTGAGTCAATATGCCTGTTGTTTCTTTTAAGTTTCTTTTAAATTAGCTGGAGCATTTTAGGCCCTGCTGAATATCTCAGATGGCTCAGACGACAAGTATATTTTAAATGTATCAGACAAATACTACGGACCAATTCCTGATTGCCTGTTCTCTTAAAATCTTCCGACCAAACTTAAGGTCTGAATAATATAACTTACAGTTACCCGTAAACAAAAACGTACTATCATAGACAGAAAAAAACTTCCTCCCCTGCAACCACCTGGACATCGGTGCGTTGCGGTTGCCTACCCTACCACAGAATCAAGCAGGTGATTGGTTGATCTTTAGTTAAGGTAGGCAACCGCAACGCAACGATGTCAAGGTGGTTGAAGGGGGGGGGGTTCTGTCTATGATAGTATTACTTCAAAATGACTACAACTTCCGTCGCCGAAAACACTAAACCATTCTTTGCTGGTGGTGTTGGTAACCAACCAACAGTTGGTTAAAACCTTATGTTTGCGAGAGACGTCTAAAAAAACGCTTTTTAATAAGTTGTCAAATAAAAGCGCAGAATATTGACAGTGATATATGTATGCAAATTTGATGTATTATTGCCAGGATTGTCAAAGGTTGATAAAGGCAGGCTCGAGTCCTAAGGCCTCGAACTTCATGTCTAGGGTGATAGAGATCCTGCAAAGCTTCTGTTCCTGTGGTAGTTTTATCGGTGCAACCGGTTTTCGGTTTGGCCGAATTCCTGGTTGACAGACCGGCCTCCGTTAAATCTCAAGCTGCGTAAATCGATTGGCCAAAGACAGTGGCGGGCTCATGTCTCTGTGCCATTTAGTCTTTGTTACATAGTCCTACACTTTTAAGCGCGCTGGTTTTATTCTGTACCACACTCTAAAGAAAGTACCTGTTCAACGTTTTGGGATGAACACGTACTTTGTGAGTGCCACCAGCCATATTGCTCATAAGAGGTCTTGGCGGGAGCTTTCCATCGATATATTCAGATATCTATCTTCAAAACTAACCAAAATCATGGCATATGCTCGTTTCAACCCCATATCTAAAGCGTGCACGTAACTGCTCTAAACAGGAGTCGCTTTTTTGGTGCAAACAGAATGCATCCATTTTCAAAGACGTTATTTGTCTTTACTGACTGCGAGTTTTCAACAGCAAAGCAACCTCGTGCAAAGGCAAAACATTGCAGTCTATATCAAAAATCCTTCCCCCTCATGGTTGCTTTATTCTTCCGCAGTTTTTGTCGATCAAGAAGCACCCCTTTTTTCACAGAGTTGTCTAATTGTAAGACTGGCATCTTTTCTTTTACTCTGCAACTTCGGTTCACTGAAAGCTACCATTTAAGGTTACTCAGTCATTCACTTTCTAGGTTTTTCTCTTTGGTAGAGGTGTTTGTAGGTTTCGTCAAAAATGACCAAAATACGTTCACCCGCTTCACCCCCAGGCACTTGACTTCCAACATATGTTTTGTTACCCGTTTTTTTTTTGTTTTTTTTTAGTAAATGTGGTCGTCTGTTCTGACTCTTAACGTGAGTAGAAGTGTTTGATCTGGGTCGTCTGTTTGTAATGTTCAACACGTACGTTTAATTTTTAAAAAAATGTTCCTTAAAAGTGGGTATCACGAACGAGCCCATTTTGGGTCCTGCGCGAGCATGCAACGAATCAATTTAGCCCCGGGCACCAGTGCCAATATGGCTGTAATTGGAGCCTGTAGTGATTGAGCGTTCGGACCAGTTTTAATTTAATATACCGGTATGATGAACGCTTATGCGGCACAACACGCCCTGCCAGGCCCAAGGTCGAGGATAGAACGGATCAAATGGAGTCGGGGCGCTGCCCTAGGGACACTCAGATCTCTGGCTTCATATCATGGATACATGAGCTATCATGACAGACGTCTGAAACCCAAAGCTAGAGATAAATGTACCGACATGAAAATATTGAATTCCATCGAGTAACTCTTCGTCAGATCTCGTCACATCAGCGCATTTTGCTGAAAATGTTGTCGCCTGTCGCGCCATACCATCAAGGGGTTGGGCAGCTAATTTTCATCAGTGCACATTCTAAAAGTCCTTGTTACTTCTGGTGTGGTATTCTTCGTTGCTTAAAGTTCAGCGATAGTGACGTAAAGCAAAAAATATCTAGCTTATCCCAACTTGTTGCCTAGCCTGGGTGCTTCTGAGCGTTGGTTGTGTGAAAATGGACTTTGTAACGGCAATCGCCATCTGAACCGTAATCATGATCAATACATCCTTGAATCTTCAACTATGTCGCTGATTGTGAAGGATAGGAAAGCGACAGCCACGGCCGAGGGGATTGATAGTGGAACAAGGCACAGTGCATCTAACCTTGTCCACGCGTTTATGAGTTTGTAATGCTCATAATAGGTGAAAGGTTGAACCAGAATAGAGCTTAAGAAGCTGATGATAATGCGTCCCTCAAAGCTAAAAGAATACACCTCAAAAAATTTAATAATAATTATATCATTCTTGGGAGTACAAGTGAGCCACAAAAGTCATGACCCTTGCTTCCATAACAATTACATGGAAGCAGGGGTCATGACTTTTGTGGCCCGCTGTACATTCCTCCAAGCTAGGACATATTTACAGATGAAGGGATAGTCCTTGTATTGGATGAATCCTGTTGTGTCATTTCGATAAAAAGGCCTTGAAAGCCGTGTTTTGATTAATGCGACACCCTAAAAATTTAACTTTGCCACGCGAGAATTCATCATCACCGGATTGCATTGTAAAGCATTCAACCTATTTTTTGCAGGATTACGTCAACATTGCCTCTGTCTAACTGTGATTAAAAAAATACACCTCCATAAATGAGTATAACTGCTCACAAGGTCGCAAAATCAAATGAAAAATATGTAGTTCACCAGGTATCTTATGTTTTCTGAGGAATTGCAAAATGACGAGAGTCACAACTACAGGTGCCACGCACCGGTTCCCTTATCTTTTTCCAAACTCTCACACTAATTCATTAAAAGATATTTATTCGACAGCACACCAACTACTTTTTTACTTTGAGACATTTGTACGGCCTTCAGTAGCAATTAGCCAAGGAAAATTAATCCTAGAAAATGGATCGTTTCGTAAGAAAAATAGATTGTTTGAAAACACAAGTGACCTAGATGCAGCTTCGTCTGTTTGGCACGGATATACCTCAGTGCAAGAGATGAGATAAAGATTGAACACTGTTACACAGATGAGGCCGCAATAGCGAACATAAACTGTGCATACCACATAAATGAAAGGTTCTTCGTAATTGTCGCAACGCTATGCGCCGATAAGGGACACGGTGATTGGAGGCGGTGTCTTTCATTGGTCTCTTTATCTGTTTCCCTACTGTTTTTTTTTTACCATTATTGAGAAGTTGATTTGTTGATATTTGATTGATATGCTGGCCTAATTATTCCAAAAAGCTCCGTAAATGAAGTAGCCTAGGAGCTCTTTTGCCAGCCGTTTCAAATTTCGGCATGCTCAGTCTTTGGTTCATCACACATCCCATCTTCTTCTTCCCTTCTGAACCCTTATTCTCCTCTGTTCCACATCTCTCCTCCTACCCACATCCGCTCCCTACCTCAACTTCTCTTTACTCTACCTCTCCTCTCCCTCCACCTATCTCCTTACCTTCCCTCCTCTCTCCTACCCTTCTTATTCCCTTTTAAACCTCCCTTTGGCTACCCCTGCCCCCTTTTCTTATGCCTCCTCATGTTGTTCCTCCCCCACCTCTTCCACACTATATACTTGTCCGGAAGGAGAGGGAAGACGACGGGAAGAATCCCAACTTCTCTTCGCATCCCCCCATTCATTTGCTCTTTCTTTCTCCGCCATATCTTCTCCTTCTGCTTCCCTCACCTTCCTGTTCCCACTATCTCTCCCACCTCCTTCTCGACTTCTATCCTCTTTCATCTTCTCCCAGAGCAGGCCATGGGTATTTTAGCCTTTGCATGAGGTCGTGTCAAGGAAAAGTCTTCAGGAGATATTCTCGTTCGGCAACTGTTATGGTTTCTACTTCTCGAAGACGTTCGGAGAGGTACTATATCAGAGTGTGCCATAGGTGGGGTTGTCCAGCTGCAGAAATTACAGTCCCGAGTAAAGGAGGACTTATACGACTAAAGACTTTTTCATAACTCACGAGCGGATATAGAGTGGTCGCACGCACAGATGGGCTTGAAGGCTGGCTTGTCTCATCTAGTCGCAAGATTTAATTTTAAGTGACCGTTTTGATGGATGGTATTCTTATTTCCGACGTGCGAATTGAGGGGGTGCACTTTCCTGCTCGCGTCAAACAAGCTCCACCGATGCGGGCACATGCCCCACACGGGATAAATCCCTTCCTTCGTAAGTGAATGCGACAAGAGTGTTACTCTGTAGCAATGCGCCTTTATTTCTCTTCACCAAGCGTACACTAAGACTTTTAGCCGATTTGCGCCAAGATAAATTAAAGTTTGAAAATAGCAAAAATATTTTGGACAAACTTCAGCAAAATTTTATTTTTGGAAATTTTATATCGGTGGCATCTACCTACCATAGAGAAACAAGCGGCAAACTGACTGTAAGTTAGCCAAACGTATCCTGTGCCCCGCTTCGCTTGACGAGGTAAGGTAAACACAGCAGTTTAAGTTTCATGTTTAGTATCTTAGTTTTCTCCGCTCAAATTGGAATTAGCCTTTTTTAGTTGTCTCCAAGAATTTTCTTCCGTTACAAATGATATTCCAACTTTGTCTAGTCACATAAGTTTGCCCTACCGGAAATGCATTCATAAGTGCGATATCAATGGCTGAAAGCAGTTGGAAGAGCTTGTTTTCCTTGAGTGTTTCGTAATTCGAATTCACCCGAACTAGATGCGTATTTGCAACTCCTGTCGCTGCTCATATGTTTATTGTTTGACATAACGGTGGTAATATATCAATACTTTACTCGTCTCCTCTTTAACATCAATGATCTCACTGCCTTTGTGTATGAAGAGCGTTTAAGGGATAGTATCACTTAACGATTAATTATATTTTGAGATATACCCGGACGCTGTTAACAGCGAGGTAATTGATGTGATGTAGCACCATTTTTACCGTGGATTCCGAACCCCACGACGGACAGTATGCCAAAATCATTTTTGAATACATCAGACGGGCTTGACCATTTCACCTCGGTCGCATTGGTGGAAGGTCACAAGGGCTATGGCTGTGGCTGATTTGCAGACTACTGCTTTCTTCAGGCTTTTGCGTCGACCGGTGAGGGGAACCTCGAAAATCTCTCAAGACAGGTGGCGCCGGGGTATCGGGTCCGAGTCATTCCGAACACGCGGCCCACGTATCACCACAGGACTACCGCTCGCTTATGTCTTTAAACTTGCATATTACCAAATCTAACGTTAATTTTCTGTTGTTTTTTTGTATGGCACACATCTTATTTAATTTCAGAAATACGGTTAATACCTCTGTCTAATCGAGAGGTTTTAGAAAGTAGAATTTTAAGAGGAAATGTCATCCAAACTATACATAAAAAAAATCGGGCGTGCCCGCACGATTTCTTTTGAAGGGTGCCTCTCAGTATGAGACATTGGCCTTTTTTTGCAAGTTTTTCAATTGAACTAAACGAAGTTGGGACTTCGATCAAAAAGCCCACCTCATTAATTCTTTGTGATTATTTGAAATCTTGCTGGTAAGCAGAAAAACATAAAGTGACAAAAGAAGAGATGGCTCGTACCCGAGAAAGTATGTCAATTCACCAAGCAGTGGTGTAGTCTGCAACTCGTTATTCAATCATCTTTTTTTGAATAGCTAAAAATAACGACGACTAATAAGACTCGCTGCCACTCAGTCGTCATCAGGGAACAATTTCACGTCGATTTTATGTACTGAACGTTACTTTCGACCAGTATCTTCAGAGCGACGACAACATACATCCGGACATACGGACTCACACGAAACTATAAAGCCCTTCTCCTGGAAGGAGGCGGGCATAAAAAAGATTTTTGCGTGTAGAAACTAAAATTGATAACTCATTTTTTGTTTTAAAGAAAACAACAAATGCTTCTCTGAACCTACATATAAAACTTGTTAAAAAAAAACGTAGTGACTACTTACACGCTGCATGTATAAGGTTGTTCCCGTTCTTCCAAGTCACCTCCAATTTAAAACGCATTAGGTTGGTTCCCGTGCGTTCAGTAGTCTCTCTTTTATGAACATAGGCGTGCGAATAGGACTGGCCTAAAATAAATCGTTAGCAGCTTCTTGAAGATTTATTGGAAACCAAGAATATGTTCTCAAACCTAAATATTGCAGTAACATCAAAACGAAACATTTTGGTTTTGGAAGAATTTTAGATAGGGAAGTAACCTTACCAAGACGCTTGCTTGTTCGAAGTCTGTTTATGTCCTAAGGTGGCCAATAGGACAGAGAATGCGATCAAGTCCGGGTAGTATTATCGCACACCGTGCAGGAAAGGTGCTGGTATTTCTTGTTCATTACCCGATTAACAATTAAAGGCGCGGTATTGTTGACAAGTTAGCCTTGATTAGGTGCGCATAGTTGATCTGCGTAGATAGACGCGTTGTTTGAAAAGTGCGTATAACGCATTGTTGGCACGGGGCTTTGAACAATGGCAGCGCGGTACTCCAAAGGATTATTGTTTCAGTGTTTAATAGATTGTAGATCCGCTTGCCTTATTCGGGTTTAGGCTCTAACGACTGCTTGATATAGAAACGCTGTAAATTTAATGTAATTTCAAGGAAGTTTTTCCAGGGGTTGCACTATTGTTTCCCGGATTGATTAAGGCGGGTTATCTGGCCGATAATGAAACAGCCTTCGGAAAGCTAGACGCAGTTCATTTTTTCTCAGAATTAGTCTTTAAGACACGCGTCATTTGCTTGTGTCCATGCAAAGAACCTTAACCTGAAGAGTTTCCCGGAACAGCCGATTAGACAGAATGGCTTTTTCAAGGCGGAGTCGCTATTCGCACGCCTTCCACATATAAAATGTAATAGATGCGTTCAAGTCACCTCCCGTTTAAAAAATGCATTAGGTTGGTTAACGTTCGTGCAAGAATCCCCATATTAATAATGGCTTATGAATAGCCAAGACCTTTTCAGGGAGAGTATTCTAATAATTAGAGAAAATACGTGCTCTTTTAGCGGCTCACTATGAAATTTTAATTACAATTTTTCATCATTTATTTATTTGCTGCAATATTTAAATACCGGGCCATACAGTTTTGAGTTCAGCCCAAAATTAATTGACTCCCTTTCATATTATAAAAGCAGGGGAAAGATCAGAATATGTGTTACTTTCGGTTTCGCGAAATATTAATTAGTTCTTTTTTTTTTCTTTGCCCAGATTTCTTAATTACCCATCAACTTGGGTCCAGACGTTGCTTGACCCTATGACAGTAAACGCGATTTTTAGCGTATCAAAATGTGTGTGAACCATACTTCGGCCATCGCGCATCTTTGCGCAAGCAACGCCACGACAGCTCGGATCCTTCTGCTGGACAACTAGCACCTCTGTACGCGTAGAAGATTTTGCTGGACATTGAGCTCAGCACGAGTCAAGCTACGGCTAGACCTAAAATGATAATTTTTGCGAGCCCTACGGGGGAAAAACTAATTTTTTACCGGTCTGCTGAGCCTAGGAGGTAGAGAGGAAAAAGAAGAAAAGTTTGAAATGCGAAAACGATCCAATTCACGACGAGCCCGATAGAAAACTATTCAGAACTGTCTGCACATGAAAAAGAAAAAAAACGTAACCTAAGACTATTCGTCAAGAATGAACACCGAGATCCTGTCGACCCAGGTAAGGGGTGGCGAGGAAGTCCGACTTGATCAGCGATGCAACTTCAAGCACACTCGTCGGTGGGTGGACATGTGCACCAGAGTGTTCATTCAGTATGATTGATGATTGAAATTCATATGATGCACTAACGGAATTTTAAAAATTGTACTAGGAAAGCCCCACGAACCGAAGCGCAAAAACCGCAACCGAAAATGGAACGCGAGCCACCGAGCCTGAACAGCACGGACATCAGGCGAAGTCCGTGGCACCCGAGCCATCGAGCCAACAAAATATTTGTGCGTAGTAGCGACGTGCCTTGTTATGGCTCTGTTAAGGGGCCTTAACATACTGTTACGGTTAACCTAAGCGCCGCGTAAACGCTCTCAACACAGCTAAGCAAAGTTGTTGTTAAGGTTTTAGCTAACGGAGCGTCTCGACATCTGTTAGTTTAGGCAATTGCCCAGTTCGACCACTGTGAATGCCCTAACAGAGTTTCAAGCAGGCGGCCGCACGCAAGTCCCGCGCATTTTGGCCTGATTTCGGCTCGGAGTTTCGTCGTGATTTAATACTGTTTAATATGATTGTTTATGAGTTTTTCAGAGCTCTGCTGACACGCCGAGATCCCTAAACATTCTCCCAACGTTTACGTTGCTATGCTAACGTAGTGTTATAGCCCTAAACAGCAATGTTACTTGGGGGCCGTTCATGTATTACGTAACACGGT
>Ga0058701_10002425_pt1 | contig 14135 bp, 9 predicted proteins | sample AgamicOrMae_FD_97039 | JGI IMG/M metagenome (GOLD analysis project Ga0058701, IMG submission 97039) | Agave microbial communities from Guanajuato, Mexico - Or.Ma.e | ecosystem: Host-associated > Plants > Phyllosphere > Phylloplane/Leaf | place: Guanajuato, Mexico | collected 2012-06-04 | reverse complement strand
GTCCGTAACCGCCAAACGAGAAAAGTCGCAAACGCCAAAGTTCGTTTAGGTTAGGTCAAGTTAGGTTAGGCTAAGTTAGGTTACGTTAAGTTAGGTTAGGTAAGGTTAGTATTGCGGTTAAGACCTTTGGCGCTGGCGACTTTTCTCGTTTGGCGGCTACGGATTGGCGCTTGCGGCGTTGGCGCTTGTGATTTTTGGCGCTTATGACAGCTACCCGTAAAGGCAATACAGAAAAGAAGGAGGGAAGAGCAAAGAGAAGTATGGGTAAAAGTGTAATTTCCCACGCGGCACTCGTTAGCCATCTGAACTTGGAGAGCCCCTGACAAACCATAGGTAGGCAATGCGGCGTACACTCATGACGATGTGGTTGCCTATGCCGAGATCGTAAGGGGCTCCAGCGAGACTGGCTTGAAGTTCGTCTTCCGAGTATGTTTTTATTTGTTAAGTCCATTGGTGGAATTCAGACAAAAATCGATAGCAACAGAAGTCTCCTTTATTTCAAGGATTTTTTTTTAATTTGTAAATTTGAAGTGTGAATTTTACACTTCTTGTTTCACACTTAGTCACATGGGCCACATGGAGCAAGGCACTGCCACCGAGCGATAAGCAGCATCAGACTTGGCGACAGTCGAGCGGAGTGGTAGCGGAGCGAGGCACACTGCACGTAACCTAACCACACTTAACCTAGGTCAACTTTAAATTAAAGTCATTGTTAGGGTCTCACCCCTACACTTTCATTTCTTAGTACGCAATTCTGAAATAATAGGATCACGTGAATATGGTATGATGTTTTACCCGAGACTCATTGACTGTTAGATTTTGCACAACCAGCAATTAAACGTTCATGACTGGGAGCGCACCTTGCGACGCTGGGAACGGGAGTGTATGTTTGGACGTGGACGGAGTGCTATCGCGGCAGTAACCTCTCTGTACTAGTTGTGCCTGTCCTGTCGACTAGGCTTCGATATGGGTGAGTGTAATCCGACTGTGAATCGCCAAGTGTAAAGTCCTGAACTGTCAAACATGCTCTTGTCCTAAATATAACGTTACTTATTTCTTTGGCTAGAACTTCCTTTATCTAACCACTGAACCACCTATAAACTTAACATCATAAATCTAAAAATGTATTCATAATCACATTAGAAAAATCAAATCGTAGTGTGCAACATTCAGACAGGACGTAGAAAATACCTATTTTCAAATTTTCGTTGAAGCTGCTACGGGGTGTAAAATTAGGGATCCCGGTGGTCAGAGCCAACTCGACGAGTTGCTTGGCACTTCTGAGAGTTCTCCGTTTAGTGGTTCCCACAATAAGTCTTACATTTTCACCAAGAGCGGCTTACTTTTCTTTATTATTCGGTAAACACTTCAAAAGCGTTGCTCCTAGCCCCCCCCCCGGCAAAAATTTGAGATACAAAAGAGCACGATCACTACACCTGTTGTTTTCAATAAAAATAAAAGTGGAAAAAGAAAAAACGAAGAGATAGGCAACGGTATTCTTTGAGTTTCTTTTTGCCGGAGCTTGAGCACCATCATACTAACATTTACAGAGTTCCGCTAACCCGCTATAAATTGGTACGTAAAAAGTCTAAGTTTACAAAAACGACTTTTTTTAATTTTTCATTTTTAATTATTTTTCATTTTTCATTTAAATCCAACTTAAAATTTTAAGGTTCAAAACTTGGTTATGGATTTTTGAATGGATTGTGTCAGTGTTGCTCTCTGACAACTTTCTTAGATTATTTTTTTAACTTGTTGAGAATACAGTTTTGGCCATCTTCTGGATTGCAAGAAAAAAAGAGGAGCGTCAAGTTTTCAGAAGTTGTGCCCTTAATTTCACAGTGTTACCTGGTTAAAACAGCATCTTCTGTGAAGCAATTTAAACTGATTCGAGTCTAAAGTGTCTAAAGGGGCCGTGGCATGCGACAAATGTATCAGGTGTGAGTGTTTGGCATAGGGACTTTCAGAGACCAAGTAGCAGCTGTCCATGAACACTTTCCATGAGAAAACAGAGACCTACAGCTAAGAAGAATGTTAACCTCCAAGTAGGTACTATTAGTAATATGGGTACTATTAGTAATATATAGCGAAGAGCCACCGATTTTCAGAGCAGTAAAAAATCTTTTAGTGACCTCTTTCATTAACAATGTCTTTCCTCCGCGCGAAATGAAACGTGACGATTAAACTAATTAAGACACACTTAAAAACAAAAGGTCGTGACTATTCGCCCATCGGCAAAAATACATGGAGACTTGAACGCACGGAACTCAACCAAATACATTTTATATGGGGCTGGTGGGCAAATAGCCACTTCCTTAAAAAAAAGACCTGTTGTAAAAACAGTTCAATGTGAGGAGGGGGGAGAACTGAGCGAGTCCTCCCACTCCCAAAAGTAGCCTTTCAGAAACGGGTTTGAACAATCGTGCTGAATACCCAAAAATAATTTGATGCAACGCATAGGTTTTCGAAATTCCTCCATAGCGCAAACTAGAGGTACCGGTAATTTGCTTCGTCGGTTAGCTGTCGATTTTTTTTAAGAACTGCAAATATGTCCAAACATCCTCTAATAAGCTACCCATAAGTATTCCCCTTTTTGCTAAAGACCCCGAAGAGGCGCACCTGGATTCCGGACAGATTTTTATCTGTCAGGACTCCTGGGACCTCAAAACGTGCAGATTCGTTTAAATCTCAACGTCGATTTTTTTTACGAAGACATACTTTCCCTGCCGGAAAAGTTATTAAGATTAGATTTTAGGTAAATAGATCCCATCATAAATGTTGTGATCCTCTAAATAAACTGAATGGTATCAGCTGGTTTGCCTATTAATCGATCTCGTGTCCACGATCAATCTAAGAAGTAAGCGAAAGCAGTTGAGATAGCTTGCTGTGGGGCTTACCACATACGGTAGCTACACCTGCTCAACCGTTGATGATTGGACACTTGGCTGCCGAAGTATGCCAAAATGTTATGAGGCACATCACACTGCGTGTAAATACGTGGTCTTCTTGGCAGAACACTTTGTTTCTTTAAATAAAAGAAACTGTGAACACAAAATCATTTACATGATGAGCGAGTTAGACACAGCGTGTCACCTAAGGTTAGTGTCACCCGACCCAGGACCCGTTCTGGCCCGTCTGAGTGTTTCTCACGGAAAAACGAATAATGAGCACGCACTTCAAGAACTCGCATCCACGCCGAAACGAAAATTAGAAAATGTCACCCAATTAAACTGCGTATGAACGACCGTTTCTACAAACCGAGCGAGAACACACTTTCGCGGACAACAATTTCAAAACAAAACACCTCCATGTGCTTTTTTTCAGACTGGCATCATTGCGCAATGTTTACCTAAAAGTTTGCGTACGTATTGGACAAAGTTATAAGAATTTCTTATCCTCCCAAAAAAGGAAAACAACTACTGTGCATTTTCTAAACTTTAAATTCACGTTTAGATGGAAATTAAACGCTTTGTAAGTATTCAGAATTGTGCTTATGTTGGTTTTCAAAATGCCGTCCATCTACACATTTGCAACACTACAAGATGAAATCACAGTTACCTTTACGCCCCACTTATTGCCTGTTACTTTTTAAATTAAAGTATTGATTTTATAATCTTATGTTTCATGTATTGAGAAGTGAAAAATAACATTTAAAAGATTTAAAAAATATGTTAATTGTTTTAGGGTTTTTTTCCATAGGTTGGTGCTCAAGTGTACGCAACCGGTGAACTGGTCTCAAGTTTGTCTGCTTTGTTTTTGTTTACATTTGCTTATCAGAAGTTTTCTTTCATTGAAGTTTTTTTCTATTTCGACTTAAAAAGCGCCCAAGTAGAAAGGATTTCATCAAGTGCAGTTATATTTTCGGTTTCTTTCTACTTTTTTGGCGTATTGACTGATGCTCGACAGGACAAACCAAAGTTTCGTTGTACGTTAAGCGTATGGACTGTTATTTAATTGTCGTCTCATAGCAATGATAATGATTTACCTAGTTTGGAAAGCACTGCCGGAGAAGCTTGTGTTTACATACTTACCATGAGTGAATTTATCACTGTCCAAGGTATGTCGTTGAAGCTGTCATCAACTGTTTACTGGTTCATAACCTAACTCAAAATCATAACGCACATTCTACTCTCATATCCGACCTTCATTTTTTCTATTTTACCTCTTTATTCCTGACTTATTAACAATATTTAATTTTTCAGTTGGGCAGTGTGGAAACCAAATCGGAGGTGTTTTCTGGCCGTTAGCTTTATTCGAACATGGCATCAATCCCGGCGGAGACTGGCTGGCCGCATTGGCGAACTGCTCAATCAAGTATTCCAAAGGAGCGCGACTTGGTGGAGCCTTCCACAGTTTTTTCTCCAGTCCAAATGACACAACAGGAGAAAGCTACAGCTCCTTGGCTGATCTGGAGAAGGCCAAAGTGAAAGCTCGAGTAAGTGCAGTCAGTGCATCAGTCTGCCTCCTTAACTTGTTTTTTTTATCACTTGCATTATCACTCTGTACCAGGCTGTATTAATTGACATGGAAGATAGCGTTGTAGCCAGATTCAGGACAGGCCCCTTAAGGTGTTTGTTTGATGAGACCCTTCTGCTTACGAATTACCCAGGCTCTGGTAACAACTGGTAAGTGTTCTCATCAAAAAAAGAATTCTGAACTTCATTAAATTATTTATTGAATTTCTCATTGATTCAGGGCAGAGGGACATCATGCTCATGGAAGGGCTTACGCACAGCCCATTGCAGAGACTGTCAGAAAAGCAGCTGAAAAATGTGACTACCTCCATGGCTTTTTGACTATGTTTTCAGTAGGTGGAGGTACAGGTTCTGGCCTGGGTTCATATACCCTCCAGCTCCTTGCAGATGAATTTCCTGATGTAGACAGGTCAGACTTAGCACTCTGCAAGTTTAGCTACATAATCAAACAAATTATAATATTTCCCTAACTGATATTTATTTTCTAGGTTTGTTGTGGCTGTCTACCCCTCTGGGCATGAGGATGTAATTACTGCTCCATATAATGTAACTCTAGCTACTAGAGTATTGCTGGAACATGCAACTTGTGTCTTACCAGCAGATAACAAGGTAAATCTCTTATACAAGCTGCTACAATAATGGTGAAAAATCCTAATTATTATACCATTATTCAGGCTTTGCTTGACATCTGTGCATATCTTCACAACAAGAAGGAAACTGTTGAATCAGCAAAAATGGTTGCTTCAAGTAATCCGTATGATGATATGAATAGCATTGTTGTTAACATGCTATTAAATTTTACAAGGTAGGTAACAATATCATTAAGATAGAGGGGCATTATTAACTGGAAATAAAGCCCTTTTTCTAGAGTACAGTTTGTAATACAAAGTACAATAGGAACAATAATAATAACCAATAAATAGAAGCAGCGTTCCGAATTTATCAGGATCTTGTTGGTCCGTGTTCAAAGCCCCAGCTTAAAAAAAATATAAAGAATCAACTTAAAAAAATGTAAGAAATCGAACTTAACTTATTTTTTAGCTTTCTTTTGTTTTGCAGCGGCTCCCGATTTCCTGGAAGTCTCAATATGGATATGAGTGAAGTTAGTACCAATATGGTACCCTTTCCAAAACTTCACTTTTTGTCTGCAGGACTCTCACCATTAGGAATATTCTCTTCACCAAAGACAGTGTAGGTAATGTGAAATTTAGCCCTTTGTTCCGATTCAATACCTGCTGATAGTTTTTGTCTTACAGATTAAAGCAAGCTGAACCTTGGGCGAGGGACCATCAGCTGATCAAAGTTGACCCCCTCTCCAGTATAGTCTTGAGCGGAACCCTTTTAAGTAGGGGAGCAGTATCCTTAACGGACCTCCGTAAAAACGTATCACGGTAAGTGAAAGACTAGATATTGAACCCTCTCATTCAAAGTTTGCATTTTCTTCTTCCTGTTTCCACCACACAGATTTATCCTTTTGTTAGATCGCAAGGATGAACGGCAGGTGAGGCGAACTCAGCCTCGCTGCTCTACCGCTAAGCCTGATGTCGCTTACTTATCGGTGCCACCGAAAGTTAGTTAGCGGCATGACGAAGTGATCATCTCAAGAGGAAGAATACGTAACCTGAGTTTGCGCGGTTTCTTTCTTTGGCAGACTTCAATCAAAGGCGCGTTTCGTGTCTTGGAATTCGGATCCAGTTAAAGTTGGACTCTGCTCGATACCTCCAGCAGGGCACCCCGTCAGCCATTTGAGTCTTCTCAATACCACTGCCGTCTCATCGTTATTCGACTATTCTCTGGGACAATTCGATAAGCTATTTCGGAGAAAGGTAAGTACAGTTTTCCTTATTAACCACTCCCAATTTTAAAGGTTAAACTTTCTACGAATTGCGTTGAACCTTTCTTCACAAAGCCAAGCGACGGCGTGGCACAGGGAACCATAGTTAACTTATTTTCACGAAGCTCACTTCTCGACCACAGTTAACCGCTAAGAGGCTTAACTTTTGACATGGTGTGCTCGTAGCGGAAGTGGAGCAACACACCGGTCACCGAACGTACCGGTAACTTCCGCGGTTGTGTGCCTTTAATCGTCATAATTTTGCACCCAGGTCAAGCTTATTTAGTAGTGATTATTTATTAGTGATGATAGAAGTGTGTGTATCTTAAGGGCCACTTTCACCGAGGTGAGTTACGAGTTAATGGGAGTAAAAGATGCCATTATCAATGGGTTGGCTCTCATATCAGTCGCCAAAGTTCAAGTTAACCGTTAGTTTACTTAACTGCTAAATTTGACTGATTAGTTAACTCAGTTTTTTAGCGTTTGACGCAGTCCTAAAGTTAACACTTAACTCTTCCTGGTGCAAGTGGCCCTAGGCCCTAATTAGTTTAGGTTTTATATAAACACTCATCCCAAAAGTCTGTTCGCGACCCTCTGCCAATAATAAATTACGACCTCAAGATTGCGCAAGAATTTAATCAAATCCCTATAACCGTTTTACAAAGTTTCTAACCAAAAAAAAATCGCTTTTTCTTCTTTTTTAGAGATGAAAACATTTATAGCGTTCCCTGAGTTAAGATTGTTGACAAACTGCTTTTTGTCTTTAGGCTCACGTTCACCATTACACGCAAGTCGATGGGTTTGAATTACACGACTTCGTCGAAAGCCGTTCAGCGATTCGAGATGTGTCCTCTCATTATAAGGAGCTCGCGACTCGACCCTGTGTTGACGTCCAACGACTGCCAGTTATCTGAACATCCTGTACTTTAGTAAATTTTTTGTACCTTAACAGCTTCGTTTCGCCTTTAATTTGAAAAACATTTTTTTGACGATTGGACAATAGAAACCCGTGGACCTAAGTGAGCAATTCCTTGAGAATTTTTTGAAAATTGCTTTAAAAAAAATTCTTAATGATAAACGAGGGAGGAAGAGAAAATAATGAGGTCACAAGTTTTGGAATAAATATTTGGACAATATTTACTTTATAGCTCTGCAGATGGCACAGGAGAAAAATTCCGGTCGAGATAAGCATGGAACGGACTAGGTGTCACGGCATTCCACCGAACATTTTCGTAAAATTTTAGGACATTGATAAAATTACCAGTTCAGAAGCTCACAGGTGGAGACTAGAGCCAACAGCTCGCTCCCTCTGGGGGAGCGCATGAGTTACAGATGTTTTATCCATGAAACATGCACACAAGTTTCATGCCAAAGAAATCAGTCACTCAACAAACTGGGCACAACACAAGCAACTGTCTTAAACGTTCAACTCTTTAATGAAATGACTAAGAGAAATGCCGTAAGTACGATACGTAAAGCTCACAATACTTTCGAGTTAACACTGAAATAATCATTCAATAAAGGCTAATATTTTCTTTTCACTGTAAACTTTTGAATCACATGCTTGAACACAAAGGAAGTCCGCTGACAATCAAAAGAAGTCTTTTGGAACTAAATACTTTTGCGATGGTCGTAGCAGAAAGGATCTTGAGAATCACCCAGCACTCGTTTAAGAGGAGCAAGTTGCCGAATGCATGCAAAACTAATGCAATATGGGCTCCTTCATCACAGATGACTCGGCCGGGCTCTTCACACAGATCTCGCCTATTGTTCAGGTCACCTAGAACACACTGACCGAACAAAAACACATCAAATTCAAGGAAACCATTCAGAAAATAGCAACAATATATTGGGGGGAAAAAAACAGCAATGCGGTAGTCGATAATCACGGTTCGTGCAATGCTAGATGAACTACCCAACCACCACTACCCCTGAGATGCAACATGTCTGTGCTGGTTATGAGAAAAAGATCGGTGCAGTTCGACGCAAAATCTGCCATCTGAGAGCCTTTGAAAGGAACTTACCCGTTTGGACCAAAACCTGAATTTCTCGAAGCTCCGGAATACTCAGATTTTAGTCTAAAAAGAGTGAGTTTTAATCGGAGGTTTTTAGAGAGCAAGTGCATCAACAAGGCAAGTGTTTCAAACGCATCAAAAGGAAAATTACGACGTTAACAATTTCTAAGGGGAATGATCTGATCTCTAGAAATCAGCGTTCTTGTTCTTTGGACACACCGGGTCGGGCACATGCCGTAAAGATAAGAGCTGTCAATGTGTTAGAAAACAGTCTAGTTTCCGAAAATTTCTACCATAAATTCTGTTTTAAAAAAATATATACATAAAAAAAAATAGTAGAGATTATCATTAAAAAATTTAGTTATCTGAGAAGGGTTCTCACGAACAAGGAGACTGAAATTTTGAGGATAAAAATGATCTTTATTCCTCTTTACGAAACAAAGAGATTCCTATTTTCGAGAAAAGCATTAGCAAGCTGATCAAACAAAGTCCAAATACAAATTATTAATCCTCTATGCCCACTGATCTCCAAGTATCCTGGCAAATTACTGAAAATTTAGGTATAAAGATAACCGGAATGTTAAGGAGATACTATGATGATTGCACCGATGAAACCACTCTAATAATTGCTTTCTAATTTTAATTTACATGCGAGCGCACAATAAAATCATTCCTGCGAAAAATTGGCTTGCATTTTGAAGTCAAGTTATTGGGAGCCCAAAGTTGTAAGAATGGTCAATACCATAAATAGAAGAAATTAAAATATATATATATATATATATCCCGGGTAGCAATAAGATATTCAAAGAATGCTCCGAGAATGTTAGCGCGAATATTCGCTTAGGAGTTAGTGTTAGGAGTTAGTCTGTTTGAAATATTCCCCGAAAGTTCGTTGAATGTTCCCCGGATATTGAAACCGAATATTCGTCTAAGAATATTCAGGGAATATTCTGAGAACATTCTGCTGGGAACATTCGAAAACATCCAAGAGTTATCCGAATGTTCGCAGAATATTTCCTGAATATTCTTAGACGGATATTCGGTTCCAGTATCCGGGGAATATTCGGCGAACATTTGGGGAATATTTCAAACAGGCAAACTCCTAACACTCAGCGAATATTCGCGCAAACATTCTTGGAACATTCCTTGAATATCTTCCTGCTACCTGGGATATAATGCTTGGGAAAAAAAAACTACACAAATGCAGTATTCGAACACTACACCGGAAACATCCGACGAACTACAAAACATGCGACAAAGCACGCTGAATCTTGGAATAAGTCAAGCAAAGCAGGTGGATTATGTGCCAAGATACCAAATTGAGCGCTGTTGGCAAACATGCTGTTATTATGAGGCAGAGCCCCCTCGAATCTTACCTAGGAATGGCTTCACCAGCTTTGCTACTTGATTATGTTAATCGGAGAGTAACGCCAACCCAAGGCTACTCGCTTCTTTTGCAACTCTTCACCGGATTAATAAAAGGATTGATAAAAAAAAAGTTCCGAGGAGATTTTGTCGACAATGTCAAACCAGAGCTTACTTAGGAACAGAGATTTTCTTTTAAGTCACGATCAGTTCGACTGATGAAAAGAGTTCGCGCTATTGGGGGGCATTCGCTGGCGCCAAAAACCTCAAGCGCCAACGCCGCAAACGCCAAAGTTCGTAACCGCCAAATGATAGGTAGGCTAATCATTTTGTAGGTTAGGATAAGTAGGGTTAGATTATGTTAGGTTAAGTTAGGTTAGGTTTGTATAGCGGTTATGAACTTTGGCGTTTGCGACTTTTCTCGTTTTGCGGTTACGGATTGGCGCTTGCGGCGTTGGCGCTTATGGCAGCTACCCCGCGCTATTCACTCAGGAAACAATTGGAGCTCCGAAATTACAGATCTCCTTGTTTCTGATTAAAACGTGGGTGTTAGCTGAAAATCTCTATTCCTTTATTGATCTTATTTGAACGTGGTTAGGCACCGATGCAGAAAAACATTCGAAGACATGCAACATGAAACGCCTGGATTAATAACAAGTACGACGATAGACTGTAAAAGCCCGAACACACACTAAACAAACGCAACCGTTTAGGATTTTAACCCCAACATCCGTTAAGCAAGTAGTTATTTTCATGTAGACGATACGACACCTGTTGCACAGTAATGTTACGAAAAGACGTGACACCCTAACTTCCAAATAAGAAGCAAGTCTGGAAATTTTTTAGCCGCAAAGAATGAATTACAATGCCTTGAAACAGAAGGCTGTTTCGAATTCAACATAAAACCCCAAACCGGAAAGGTTTACTGGCGGCTGGATTCATACGGCCGGTAGGTTATGGAAGTTTTTGTTCTCAGTAAGTAAACACTATACAGCAAAAAAAAATTGTTTGTGAAGTCTCGGTTGAATTTTTTGGGTTCGTTGGGTGCCCAAAAGGACATCTAGATGCGAGTAAGAGAATTATATGCGCCAGCAAAAAGCAAATTCCTACTTCAGAAAACCTGCAACTCATACAAAAAAGGTCGAATACGAGTCCACTTAAGTCCAAAACGTTGTGCTAGCTTTTCTTTAACATCTTACTGAATTTTATTTTTTGTGAACCTAAATATGACCATTTCCGTACGAATTACAGGGCCACGTTGATGCATAGAACTCGCCAGCTCGCAAACACAGCATTTGACACCGAAGGAACCTAAAAAGTCGCTTGAGATCTCAGAGACCTGATGTTCACTTCTCTCTTTTTTTGCTATACAGTGACGGCAATAAAAAAAAAAAATATTTTATTATTGGGGGTTTATCCTCAAAAGCTGGTACCCCTTTTGCAGACTTAAGTTAATCTTGCATAGCGCTTCAAGCTCGCTCCGAAAGCATTGACCAAAACTAACTGTTTAGGCAACACTGATACGATAACGCCCGAGTGATCAAGAATACTGTAACTTTTAATCTCTTTCTTTTATTAGGTTCCATCAAATGCTTACATCACAATTCCTGACTTCGGCCCCACCGAAACAAGACCACCAAAAATAAAATTTACGACACATCTTCCAAACGTGGCCAGTACACTGAATGTAAATCGCTTAAAAAATAAATTATACAACAGAAAACTATCACCGAGTACGAATAAATAACTTATCACCATCGATATCACTCGACCCATACATAATAAGCACATCTCATAGACGTAAAAATTTTATGTTTCCGTGACTACACCGGATTTGGACGTCGTCTGAAAATCCTCCAGAGATTCAAAATTCAAATAAGCTCAAAAATAACGTAGCTTAACGAGGAGCACCTCAAAAATAACTGTAAAGCTGAACCCATAAAAGCTCTACTCTTCAAGATCCATAGCGGCAACAGCCATAACCTCAAAACTTGGAAAAAAATCGTCATGATTTTAAAGTTTTGATCAAACTCAAAATGCCTTTCAACTATTTCCAGCACTACAAAATTTAGTTTTGAAACTATCAGTAAACTGTAAAGCAACTCGCCAAAATATAAACGCTGTCCACGCAAATGTAAAATTGAGACGTCTGAAAGAAGTCTTAAATGGGAAGTTCCACCTTCCAGCAAAACAAAAATCCCTTCGGTAACTTGACAAAAAAGGAACATCGAAAAAAAACAGCACTTACGAGCGAGTCGTAATCAAACGAGCTAACGCGTACACATTGTGTACAAAAGTTTCCTAGATTTACATTCGACTATACAGCCACGCGAAGTTATCCCGATCCATGCAACCTTTCTTAGTTTTCCCAGCTACATGACGAATGTTTCTTTTTTTTCGCTAGCGATAGCTATCTATACGTACACCACACGCATAGTGTTGGTGAAGCCAGAGCCCTGCTTCCAGCCGGTCACCACCACCACAGAGTCACCCTTCTTGATGAAACCGTTCTTCTGACCGAACTCGAGACCAAACTGTACTCGGACGTCGACGTCCTTCAGCCAATCAGATAACGGAGCCTCTGAAACACCGGTACAAATATAACGATTACTCTATGCCATAGAGTAGGGCTCTCCGCAGGGAGAGAGGTGTTCACCAACCAGCGTTGCTCCTTTCATCCCATGAAAAATCGCTCACCGCGGGAATAAGTTGTCGCTTCTCCCTATCTGGCTCTCTACCGAAGAGTAATGAAGTCACTTTAAAGGTAGCATTTTCCAACAGCGTTTTACCCTGGTTCGATCTTTCATGACATCAACAAGATCAAGGATGTTAGCCTCATAGGGGGAGAGGCGACATCTTTTTCCCGCGGCATGCGCTGATTGGTGGGATGCATGAAAGTAGACCTGCTGATTGGTGGGAGGCAAGGTGTCAGTTGACGCCTCTCTTCCGATGTACAACCGCGTTCCAGCTAACTCAGCGTTTCAACTTTTCAGTTTCTGTCGCAGAAACTCACCTGAGAGTATCTGCGCAACTCTCCTGTGAGTATCTGCGCAACTCACCTGTGAGTATCTGCGCAACTCACCTGTGTAACAGAGAGGAAGAATAGCCCGGTATATATGGCATTGGCGGGCAACCTGTTCATAACGGGTGACTGCGATGATGGGGCACTTGGGCCTGTATTTGGAAATGAGATGGGCCGATCGGCCGGAAGTGGTGATCACAATAATGGCGGACGCTTGACACTTGACGGATGCCTCGACGGCCGCGATAGCGACGGTATGGGTGGCGTCAATTGGGGGGTGAACCTGAAACAGCATCAAAGTAAAGCGTTACCTTTCACCCAGCTCAAACAGCGCCCCAAAACTCTGCCTCTTATCCATGTGACCACATTTCCCCGTGTGTAATGCCCATTTTTACCTACCGAAAATCCGGGTGCGCATTACCGTATTCGTCCGTGCATATGCCGTACCCAGGTTTTCAAAGGGTTAGGTTTGAACCTAGTCCCATTGGACACGTGAAAAAACGCTACACGGGTGCTCTTATACACAGGAAACGTCATTAGGTTTTCCGACATCAGCAGTTCAAAACCTAAGATATTATACACGGGGTTGCACAGACAGGGAAATATAGTACAAACCGCAACTTTAATATGCTGATTTTAAACTGCTCTTAGCCTATTTCGGCTTCAGATTTTACATTCTTGCTCGTTGGAAAGGAATACCAAAACTTTTTTTTCTGACAATTTTTCTGAAAAGGTCTTATAAAAGAGATTTTCGAATAAGAGAAAGTTGACGACACACTTTGACCTAATAAAAAATATTTGTGCCCCACTATTTGAGGCTACATACATCTTCACCTGAACCGCCCTCATGATCGGCCCTGCAACGAGGGGATTACTTGTTATAGTTTTTAAAAAATAATAACATTACTGGTATGTAGATATTTTCCGAATTTGAAAACACTTTAATAAGTCGAGAATAGCCCACTGAGGTGAAGTGCGCAGCTTGGGAGGAGGAGATAAGCGTGTTTCCCGATAAGGGGATGCTCTGGTCTGAAAGAGATTCTCTTAACACGGATACACGAGGTTGGGTGAGAAAATCTTAAGTTACGCGAGTTGTCAAGCTAGACGAATTAAAATTTTTCAGGTGAGTTTACAAGCCCAAACTACGCAACTAATCGTACACGAGGTTTTAAATTAGGATGAGAATGCAAAAAGTCTGGTACGAAGGCCACATTCGCGTAATAATGTTGTACAGTAATTAGCGGTAGTATACGAATTCCGCCACATATAAAAAGAGAATAAGATTTTAAAAAATCGAACACGAAATTGCTTGAATTCATACACGAAATTTTCAGTGGTTATTGCTTCGTCATATACGCAATGATCCATTTGGGATGAGAAAATCCGTTATCCGTAGTTTGGGCAGAATTATGATACACTAAAAG
>Ga0058701_10002424_pt1 | contig 14136 bp, 6 predicted proteins | sample AgamicOrMae_FD_97039 | JGI IMG/M metagenome (GOLD analysis project Ga0058701, IMG submission 97039) | Agave microbial communities from Guanajuato, Mexico - Or.Ma.e | ecosystem: Host-associated > Plants > Phyllosphere > Phylloplane/Leaf | place: Guanajuato, Mexico | collected 2012-06-04 | reverse complement strand
CCCCCATCCCCTGCCATCCTATCACGTCCGGTTTTAGTTGTCCCCTCCCCCCAAGAAGCGTGACTTCATTGCTGGACGGCCCCTAACATCTGTCATTAATATTGTTGCAGCAACGTTACTAGCCTGTTTTGGAGAAGTTTTAATTTCATAGACGCTGAAATGCTGGCAACTCTTTGGACCATTAATTAGGCAAGTGACGCGAGAAACGTGCGTGCAGTGCGTGATGCCTGTACCATTTTCGCGAGGGGCACAATCCTTACTCGTGGGCATACTGGTCCTATGCTGAAATAACGTTCTTACTTCAAAGCACTGACACAGCTCATACTGTCAGATATTAGATGATATTGTATACAGTCTGGAACTGCTTATTGGGAGACGTTTGCGGCAGTGCCTAGGAAACCGGGAAAGCCTTAAAACTAGACACTGAAGCAAGGTACTAGCAAAAACGAATTTAGCCTTTAGGGAAAGTCAAGATTACATAAGCGTTAGACCGAGATAACGTAACTCTAGGTTAGTTAGCTTTAGTAAAACCGAGCTAAGCTAGCATGAGGTAGCCCTGAATGAGGTGACGTAAGCTGAGGTCCATAGCAAGCTAACTGACTAGCTCACGCTTTACTAAAAGCTGAGATATTTAATCATATATGCTGAGCTAATCTAAACAATGAGTTCATCAAAATTCCCTTGCTCTTCCTTTTCTTGTTAGTTATTTTAAACTGTTTTATTTTTTCCTCAGAAATCGTTAAGATAAAACATACGGATGCTGCCAGAGATGCCAAAAAAGGTTTTTAATCTTAAATTAAAAAAAATGAACGTGTTTTCCTTTCACCATCGAGTGCATCTTCAGTAGACTCTTCACGCTCTCCACCTTTAGTGGATGCAATGTTCTTACTCTCTCCACCCTCAACTTCCCCAATGTCTTACCTCGTACCTCCTCACAGTTAAAAGATTCCTCTCTAACTAGCCTGACATCAGCGGCCACTTCATCCACCTCAGCTTCATTTTCAGGTAATCATCTTGATAATGGTGCTTCTGACACCTCATTGCCCGTTCTTGATGTTGAAAGTGACGTCTCATCATCCTTCCCTACTAGTAAATCAAAAAGACCAGAAGATCCCTCCAGTGACAGGCCAATTACTAGACAATGAAAGAAGACTAGACGCACTGCTGAATATGACATGACCCGAACGACAGTGACCCTGGAATCTTCTGTTGAAGAAGAAGCCTTCAATGTCCACCAACTTCCTAGCATCATCAGCAGACACTGGAAACCAAACCGTTCAGGAATCACGGCTGGCTTCTCCATTTCTCCAGCATCTTTCCAACTCTTACTTCGCACAACCCATCTGTCACTCCCCCAGAACTTGCAAAATCCATGCGCATGCATCATGATACTCGACGGTCTCCAAGGGACTTCTAATTGAGATTCTATTCCACATCATCATGGCTACACCACAGATCCAATATAAATATAATGGTTTTCATAGGCTGAAACCATTTCTACAGATGCTTCTCTGTTGGTTTGACTCCTGGTTTTCAGAAAACTACGGTTTAAGGACGATCAACGTGTCCTTTTGAACATGGCGATTTCTCTTCCCAAACAGTCACACCTCCTGACCTCCTTCCAAATTATGAAATTAATCCTGAAATGTAAATTTACGATTGTCCATCACGCCAAGTTTATACAACTTTAAATAGACTATGAAACAGAAAAATAAAAAAAAACGCTTCTTCACCTAACACAAAATGTTAAAATGCTCAAAATATGAATCCTAAGCTGTTTGTATTAAAGTGTTCAATCGACTGAACGAGCAAGCATAAATATTATGTTCATTTTGTATTGTATATTTTATGCTACGTGTTTAAACTAGCCGAGAAAGGTAGGAAAGTCGCTTTGGCTACTGTTAGCATATTAATGTTTTTTCTATCTCCCAGTTTTCGGAGGATTTTTGCTTCACTTTTAGATGCTTTTTTTAAATAAAACAGAGGGTGGTGCGTCTAAACACGAAAAGTCAATTTACGTTTTCCGCCGACTAATGAATAGCCATTGGCTTTGGATCGGAAGGCCAGAACCTCAGTCTATCAGGCTGTCCTCTCCTTTTGTGTACCGTTCTTATAGAAAATAGAGCGACTCACAGTCGATGATTTGGACGCATTATCTAGATCGTGACTAAAATACTGAAAGTTTGTGACGTCTTGGTGAAAGTGAAAGCAGCCAAGCTGTGCCCACCTTATTCAAAGTTTGGACTCAAGTTTCGCCTGTAAACAGCATACTAAATCTCAGGATCAAATTAGTGAAGGCGCGCGGCGTAAAGGAATATTGTGTGGTGTTCCCCCTGGAAAAATGGTATGGGTAAGTTTACAAGTGTTTTTAAGGGGACGTTTACAGGAACACCTGGAAATTAGATTCCTGCGGAAATGGATTTGGAGAAGCTTATGCTATGCGTTGTCTGGACGATTACAGGCCTCCTAGACAGTTTGTATTGTTCCTGGAGCAAACACAGGTCCACTGTTATGTAGTGTTATTACCTGTTGTGCCAAGTTAGGAAATCCTAGATCACTGTCTGAATGCATCGCAATCAAGATCCTTGTAATCAGGAAGGAGCTTTATTTAAAATTAAGAACCTCTTAGTGTTGAATCCATTTGTTTGTGAGAGAGAAAATGAAATGCTTCCTACTCGCGGGTTACCCTAGGCCTTCTAATTTTTTTTTGTTGATATTCAACTTTTAAAGAAATAAACAGGACTGTATTGTCCATTACTACATTAGGAAAATAACTTTTTACACGCTTATCATAAAAAATTTGGACACTAATTTCCGCAAGTTTCGGAACGTTCGCAAGCGATCGAGGAGCACCATTTTTTCTGTTGTTAATCAGAACAAGCTTCATCTAAAAGTTTCTTAAACGAAAACTTTTTTTTTAATGGAAACAACATTGTGTGTATTTAACTGTTTTTTTGTATTTTTTTTTTACTTTTACATCCAAATGTATTACTAAAATTTTGCTTGTTGAGAAAACTGTTGCTTCCTTTGTCTTACATCGATTACATAATACAATTAGTTTCAACTGACTTTAATGCTTTTTTAAAAAGGAAATTTCGTGTTTTGTTTTTCGGACTCATGAAAACTTAAAATAGAGTGATGTGGTCCTGCAGTCTTTTCAGATTAATTCTGGATTTACAATGATGGAAAATTTCATATTTTATGAAGATCTCGAGACAGAGATTTCGTATATTTTTATCTAATGCAAACTTTTAGAGCACCATCTTTTTGGGTGCATATCTTTGAAATTTAAGGGCCCAAATCGGACAGAAAGAGACAGCATAACCGCCGCCACTCGTCAGAGAGAACAGCAAGATGGCTGTCACGCCGAGGCTTTGGTCTCGATTCTCCATCAAAGACGGTAAGAGGGAGATAAGATGCTTTTCGAGTTAAAAGAGTGCTTAAGGAGGAGGTAGTGAGAAAATAGACGTTAGTAGAAGAGGAAAAGAAACGAGAAGCAAGCATACCTCGCAGGAAATGGCCATAGATGTGGTAAATTTTCAGTCGGTATTTGCCCTGTAATTTTTCTAGTCGCCGCTCTTAAATTTACTTTTGTCTCGTGACTGTAAGTCATCCGTTGAGATAACAGGGGGAAAAGTTTAAAGGGTGGGGCTTTGACAAAGCACGCTATGAGATGTGATTGCGTAATTCAGGTTTTTAGCTTAAATGAAAAATACCTGGTCGCTAATTTTAAGACCAAGTTTTGAAAAACTACCAGGACCACCTCAAGATCCTGTTGAGCATTACACCCATTGCAATTAGTGAACGAGATCAGGGGCACGTTGTAGCCGAGACACTTGTCTTTCTTATATTTTAAGGCTGAAAGCTACCTTTTACGAGTACTTTATTTGTGGGCGTTTGACGGCGAAGGCTTGAGGGGGAGGCGTCGCGGAGCGTTCACGTGCCAGACGATCCGTCAGGGAAAACTCAGACGTGCAACTGCAGAAATAAACCGTCTGAAAGATGGCGTAATCGGTGGTTGCTCGCGCCCTATTTGACCTCTCCCACTCGGACGCTACACCTACGATACGCATGCACGGAACATTCTACGCAATTCCAATCAAGAATTAGAATTAGATTTCGTGGTTACGTCAAATTTAAACGCGGTTGACTTTCTAAAGTAAGATTTCGTAAAAGTATCATAAAAATCGTGATTGGACAGCTCAACAGCGATTCAAAACATATGATGCACACAGGGTTATAATGTGTCGTATCTCTCGAGACATAACTACTACGATTGAATGTAACAATATCTGACTACACGGATTTGATCAGCTGATTTACAACGTAAAGTGCTCTATTCTAAAGACATGTTAAGTTAAATTGGGGTTTAATCTAATTTACTTTTTTCTTTTCAAGTTCTTTTTAATCTAAATGTAGTCATGACTATGAACATTTTTAAATATATTAATCTACGATCGGACAATACGACCCCTCCTAATTAAAATCTTCCTATTGCGAAATGCGAGTTAGTAGTTAGGGCTATGACAGTTCTGGGCCACCACCTAACCTAACTTAACCTAGGGTTATTTTGCAACCTAACCTAACTTAGCCTAGGGTTATTTTGCAACCTAACCTAAGGTAGCCTAGGGTTATTTTGCAACCTAACCTAAGGTAGCCTAGGTTAAGTTAGGTTAGGTGGTGGCCCAGAGCTGTCATAGCCCTAACTACTCGAGTTTAAAAATCCACGAATTGCGAAATGCTTGATCCGAAAACCCACCAGCTACAGAGTAAATCAATTGCAGTTGGTGGATTTTTCGGGTGAGCACTTTGCAGGTGGTGTATCTTTATTAGAAGGGATCAAATTTACCGTTCTAGATTTAAAAAATGGTAAATACATTATTTTCCAATCTAAGGAAAAGAGCTGGTGTAGCTTAGCAGGATTCCTCGAAACGATAAAATATTGCTTAAGCTACTGTACTTGGTGGCTCGTTACGTAATGGTTTCACTTGTTTTGGTGCCGCATTTAGATATGATTACGGCGCAAGTGACGTCTTGCCAAGCACCCCGTTTGCCAGCGGTGCGTTATTTGCTAATGTGGCAAACACGTCGGTCGCTGGTTTGCTCTCAAGATGACTTGCTTCAATTTGTGTGTAATATGTTTGTGCATTAAAGTAACAAGATAGCTAATCGCCTAGTACCTCTCGGGTTGAAAAACACGTACTTTAAGGTAGCGTATGTACCTCGTCAACTGGCCTGTGTCGCTTACGTCTCGCGTGCAACTTCCAATTTAGTTTCGTGTATAGCTACGTCAGTACTGATTTTGTGTACAATACTCTAGTTCTCCGTAAATAACTCTCGCTGGTCATGCTAGGTCTACCTTCGGAGATAATATGCAGCAGGATATGAAAGCGTTTCTTGGGATTTTTTTGTCCGATCCAAAGTAGTTGAAATTTGCTTCGTCGCAGAGCTTTAATGTCCTTTTTTGGTCGCGTTTTCATATGGTTGAGGTGCCCATAAGGTGGTCCACTTTATGGCTTCCGCTGGCAGCATTCCAAAAAGTGGTGCATTTATGTTTGCGCCATGGTCTTAATTGGCGGCTTGTGCTTCGCAAAAAGTTGCTAGCTTCGCACTAGCTACATACGCATTGCAACACTATCTCCTGATTTGGACTTCCAAGTTCTGTGGAAATGCATTGAGAGAAAGTTGACCGCAACAAATGTAGTTTGCTGACCCTCTTGGCCAGAAAATCCTTGAGAGGGAGCATTAAATAGAACTTCTTTTTGTGGGGACTCACCTACCATGGACTCTCAGGCTCGACTTGACCTCTCTTCTTTAACGGGCGGAGATCAGGTTGATTGTATGAGTCAGGTAATGGAATAGGTCGAATTCGACCTATTTGACCGAACCTCACCTCACCAAAACATTCCATTTCGTCGGTTGCCCTAACGTAAAAATATTTCACCCAGGAACTTTTCTGAAAAGTTACGATTCTAAACTAGCCAAGCCCAACCTCACCTAACCTCACCTTTTGTAAAATAGCCCTTCCTAACCTATCTTTCTTCAACCCCACGCTACCCATAACCTAACCTTCCTCGTCCTATCTTTCCCTAACTTCCCCTCATTCGACTTAACCTAACCCGTCTTTCCCCTCCTTCCCTGCCCAACCTACCAATGTTCACCAGCTTAAGCATCAAAGTAAACTACAATCGGGAACTGCCCATTTTCGCGTTTATAGACTGATTGAGACGCGAGCTAATAAAATATAATGCAGGCAGCCAACTTGAAAGGGCTAACATCAAGTCATATTGTTGTTGTTCAACTTGGAACTCTGTTCACCGTTGATACACATAGCAATTAACCGCCACAAAACAACTCAAAACAACTCCATGTAACAACCTGAAAACAACTCAAAGTTAATTTTATACACGCTATCACTTTCACTTGTTCAAAACTCGCGAAACGAAGTCCCAAAGATTTAACTTTGCACGGGCGATGTGAATGTTACTCGGCCCCGAATACCTCGAACCTCGAAATCGGGTTTCCAGTTCGGTTGCTACAGAAAAAGAAAATCGGAAAAACTTCCGATCGTATTTACTTTTCTATTCCAACGGTAAGATAGGATTGCTTCCTAACAAAATAATATCGATACAAGAGAGGAGAGATTCTATTCAGGTACGGTATGCTGTGACTGCATTTACCTTCTTTTTAGTCTCGTCAACTTCCGGTCAGAGTATTCAGGTCAGACCTATTTTTCCAGGACCTTCTTACACAATTAGAATCATACTCGGCTTTTTTTGTGGTTTACATCACTGTGCATTTGCCTAATGCTACGAAAAAAGGCCCTGCCAGAGGCCGCTCATAAACAATTTATAAAAGTACACTCACCAACAAAAAAGTTTACCACAATGTAGGTACTTGCGGATTCTGGGTATTTTTCCCGTTCTTTTCTGAGCTTTCCCAGAAGTCGATTTTGTTTCCCTCTCGACTGGACCTGTTTTGTCCATGGAGTACTTTCGTTAAAAAAGAAAGAAAAAAACACATTGGGAAATCAGTGCTCCAGTCAGCCTATTTGGTACGCGCTGAAGAGTAGTTAAAACGCGCTCTAATTTTGATTGACCCTCAGACTCACTCCTAACTCGAGTGAAAACACTCCCCGGTGCGTAAATTTTGCATAGTTTTCTGCCTGATTTTCACTCCAAATCTCTAAAACTTTCAATTTAGCGACAAAAATGAAAGTTGAAGTTGAACGTTATGGGAAATAACAACAACAAAGAAATGACCCCCAAAAAATTGCTATTTTTACTCCTCCGATTTTTATGACAGACCAGTTTATTTTATGAACGGGAAAGTCTTGACAACATTTGTGTATGATTGGTATTAATCCGATCTGTGTACCCATAAGTAAAAATAGGATTGCTAGAGCCTTTTTTAATTAAAAAGGGTGGTTTAATCCTTGCAGGTATTTTTTTTTTTTCAAAAGTGTACCTTTATTATTTTTAAAAAATTATTTTAGTTCTTAGAATGCATATCTTGCTCAACGCTTTTGACCCTTCCGGCTTCATGAATGGCGTGGATATCTTTGTTATTCAGAGGGCTCCCGGAAGTCTCCACAAACCCATGAAAATCATTATCATGGGCTCTGAACTTGGGATAAACCACATGATGCATAGCAGTAGTTTTCATCTTGTTTTAAACCTTCCTCTCCGGAGGTTTTTCAGTACTTTCATATCCATTCTCTCTTATTGTTTTATTTTTGTTCGCGACCGGAAGTTAGGTTAAGCTGACGTCTGCGTAGGTTTGCTGGTTTCCCCTTGCAAGTATCTCAAGTTTCGAAGAAGAACATTATCCGCCGTAATGTAAAACTCGTGCTTTCTGGGAATTACCCTGCAAGAATGTACGCCAAAACATGTGGCATCTGTGAACACGTGGCCTGGCTTTGGGATGATGGTGAGATGCATTGTTATAGAAGCGCGTCTACCCACTTTCCATCCGCCACCGCCTTTCATTACCTTTCGATTTTCCATTTTGTTTCATGCGGCGCCACTTTTTATTTGCATGCAGCCCGAGAAAACGGCAGAGCCTCTTTGTGGGCCTTCTCAAATAGTTCGCCTCTTTGCTAGTTCTGCGAGAGAAAGAGAATATGGCGAAATTACAATCTGAAAAGAGGAACAAAAAACATCGCTGAGAAATAATAGAGCTGCTTAAAAATCACCTTTTTTTAGAGAACAGCTCCGGAGAAAGTGATGCAATACCTATGATATCTCGCTGGACGTCTGTATTAAAGAGTGATATAGTAAGCTGAAATTTCGACATACCTAGGGTAGCCGTCGGGTTGGCGTGGTGAAGCGGTACTTGGCTGTGATTGGTCAGCTGTGCATTTGGGAGGAGGCTCGTGGAGTGCTGCCAAACATAGACAGTAGAAAAGAAACGGAACATCTTTTTTGGGGATATCCAATCTCTTTTAGGTGTTAAAATTAAACGAGGGTTGTAGGTATTATCATTGCTTTTCAAGATTGACCTGTATTCAGCAATGTGATTTAAAAGGTCTCAGCGAGATCTTCCCATTCATGTGGTTAAACATAGACCTATTAAAAAAAAATATTTTTAAAAAAACGAAGAAAGGTTTTTCCCTGTTAAATTTTCTCGTCAAAAACAGGTAAGAACTTCCTAAAGCAGATGTATCGTGTTTACTGCTAACACTCCAACTCTTTCAAATCTCGTAAAACCTCAGCTCATAACAGTCCCTTCTATATCAATCTTTTCCCTGTTATATTTTACAAAAGCCCTCTGCTGATGGCCACTCAAAAACTAACCTCACCCCTTAATTTCAAACATGCGAGGCTTTCTTAAATCTCATTTTTGTAGTTGTTTTTATAAAACTTGCTGAGAAACAAAGAACAGAACAGAAATTTGTGCGGCTAGATTTTTCTACCATGCAAATTTCATTGCGCATATATACTTCGTTTCATATTATTTTTATCAGTTTCGTGGTTGGACGTAAACGTTAAACGAAACGCTAATTGCTCATAGAATAACGACGTCTTCTACACATTCCTCATTCATCACGGCTTCAATGGCAGCGATTTTTCCAGGAGTTTTTTAGTGGGATGTATCTCCGATGTAGTAATTTACTAGGCAGATACCGCACGTCACTGCTTTTCACCGCGGAGCCATAATAACGCAAGCAGTCGTTTGTCTCAGGACGCCAGTCAGTGGCAAGCAACGAGCCCTCCGGAAATGCAGGTTAAGTCCCGCTTTCTTTGGGCGCAGGTGGTGCGGCAAGCAGGAGCTATCAGCCAAGCACCATCCTTAGGCCTGACACCTGCACAGCTGCCGCGAAGTCAGCGCCGCCCACCGCTAAAGGCGCCAGGCGCCTCCACTCCGCAAACGCGGATCACAACCGAAAAAGAACCTATTAGCTTACGAACATAACCTCTTTGTAGCTTACGACGAATAGTTTTGGAACGTTTTAAGTCATTTTAGCAATTACCAGTGGAATGTTTGGAGGAAGGTTTGATACGGCAAAATGTGGATGGGTTGAAACTTTCATCGATATAGTAGGTATGAGCTTAACTCGCTAGTTTTCACAGTAAAAACAAGCCCTGCTGTAGTTCCCCTATACCTGTTTTAAGTATGTAGAAAAACAAGGGAAGAGCGTAATTTGGTTATTTTTAAAGGTAAATGTAGCAACAATCATATCAATGAAAAAGTCTCGTCGAGAGCTCTCCATTGATGTGGTTCTTGGTAGAGATATCTTCTAAAATAACCAAATTACACTCTTTCCCTTCTTTACCTTACCGTAGATATGTGAGACTACCTAAAACAGAGAATAGTTTTTAATTTGTTAGAAACCCTGGTACTAGTTCCCGAGTTCCCAAATTACTTAGAAACTTTTGAAATGAAGAGAGTATTTATCTTAAAACCTGAAGGCGACTTTTACCTTCAATCAAATGCGGGTATAATTAAACGGGTATGAAAATATAACGGAACTGGTAGATTATTTACTTTCTGAGAAATACCTTTCAATAGCCATGCGAATAGCAACCGCTTGTCAGAACCCCCTTGCGTTTTAAGGCTATCGACAGAGCTATCTCAGAAATTAACCTAAGGACGTTATGTGCTCCTTTTAGACTTACTGAAAGCTGGTCGGATTTCGCTGGACGAGTCGCATTTCTGTAACCCAATGACTTTTCACTTCTCCGAAAATTAGGGCATCGTCTTTGATTGCACTTCGGAGTGATATTTCTGGCGGAAGTAAGCGGGGAATTCTGGGCGAAAGGATCCGTTAATTATTTTGGACGTCGGATTGTCTGGTCAAGGTTGAATAAGCAACTCGTCCCGAGGAGAAAAGCGGTTTGTATTAGTATTCTCCGGCGCACCCAAACGGGGTCGAATGCGCCCGAGGGCACCCGAAGGCACCCGAATGAGGGGTGTGAAGGCGCCCCATCAATAGAGATCTTGTCTTGAATGACTTCTCTTGCAGCATCTGCCCTTGGAACAATTAAGCAATGTTTGCTTTGTGTTAGGTGAGAATTCGGAGCGAAATAGGCGTCTAGACTGCAGCGGTCTCCTTTGTCTCTCGGTCAAATCTTCCAAGCGGATCGCATCGCAAAATGCGCAATATTTTTATCTGATATTAGCCGCTTTTCAAAGAGATGCGCGGGAACCTGTTTGGTTTTGTGTTCGCTTACTCTGTTAATGTACTTTGAGACTCGCTCTCTTCGGGTAGCTGTCATAAGCGCCAAAAACCACAAGCGCAAACGCCGCAAGCGCCAATCCGTAACCGCTAAACGAGAAAAGTCGCAAACGCCAAAGGTCTTAACCGCAATACTAACCTAACTTAACCTAACCTAACTTGACCTAACCTAACCTATACGAACTTTGGCGTTTGCGACTTCTCGTTTGGCGGTTACGGACTGGCACTTGCGGCGTTGACGCTTGTGGTTCTTGGCGCTATCGAATGCCCCCCTCTCTTTGAGGCTCACTTGTTTGATAACAAGACAAGAAGCAGTGTCCACTGTCCATCCTACAGCATAAGAGAAAGATAATTTGCAACCTTTAGGACAGTACAATATTGCTATAAACTCGGCCGAATAGCTGCGTATCCCGATAGAGATTTTCAAACGCAGATCCTGTAATTGTGTGTGTGGTCAATGTAAAAACCGTGTATTTTAATCTTTTCAGTATTCGGGTCTTGCATGAATCAGAAAATCCGTAGCTAATCTAGTTTAGAAGAAAGAAACGATTTCAAACGACAGAGAAAAACATGATTGACATAATCCGCTGCTGTTCCAGTCATTTATATAATAGAGGACGTTTTTCCTTTCAAACGCAAATAAAATTCATCTTTCGAAATCGTTGGAGCTTCGATTCTAGGGACAAGTAAGAGTATACTAAATAAAAATTCGACGCAGTTTCTTATTAACTGGTTTTGAACTATGAAGCTTTAAGGTCATTACGGGTCGTACATAATCCTTTAAGTTTCTCATGTTCAAAAGCAACGTATGCTGCTTTGCTCACAAATATAACATTTGAGCTTTCCAAATTCTGATAAATTTCCTGGGAAACGCCTTTTTCAATTACTGAAGCGTCATATCCAGGAACAAATTTAGAGTTTCACCCGACTTCATCATATTTGATATTCCATTCAATGATGTAAATACAGCATACAGAATTTTATCAGAAGTTGTGGAGCTTTCTAAACCAACTGCATTAAGAGCTAGCACATTACAATTTGCTGGCTTTTTTTTTGATAAGGAATTTTTTTTACAATTTTGTTTTAATATTTTTTAAAAAACGATTTGCTATTTCCAGAATAAAAAGCCACGCAGATGAGGTGAAAATTTCTTAAGTTTACAGTGTACCCTACCCGCCTTTTAGTTTCGCAGTGTGGAACCCATGGTTTTCTTAGATTAAAGTAGGTTAGCCTATCTTCAATCATTTCGGCAAAATCATTTCGTGGCAGTCGAGGCCTCTCTCACTTTTCCGAAATGGAGCAATTCTTCACTATCCTATCACTCGAACAAAGAAATTGCGAAGGGTTAATTGGCACGAACTTTCCGACCGATAAACCTGCCCAGCCAAGGCCAACAAAACAAGTGGCCCAACACACTTGACGCTAAATTAATTTTCTATAAAAGTAAAAACGCCCTTAAAACCACGTTCGCTCCGAACTAACGAGTCGGATAGCGTCATAAAAAGTCAATTACAAGGGCAGTTTCCCCAGGAGGCGGTTTCCACCCCTGTGCTCAACTCTGAGCGTCGTCACCTTTAAGTGGCAGGATTTCAACTCCGATCGAACTGTCGCTATCGATTAGCGAGGAGCTGCTGACTTGCGCTATCTCACGATCGAGAGCGAATCACGGAGGTTCAAATTGGCGATATCCTTCAAATGTCTTTAATAGTAAAACCAAAACTATTTTTCATTTATTCTATTATCACTGGAAATATACACAGAGAAAATTAATTTATCGCCTCAACAAAACGTTTGATTCATGTACCCTCAGCAAAATAGAATGGTTGTGGTAACAATTTCAATTGTTACTTCGTCAATATGAATTATTGTTTCCTCAACATTACTGTGGTCGCCGTAACAAGTGAAATTATTTCTTTTGTTAAAGATAGAAGCTTTCTACATATTTTTTTATATTATCTTATTCTAAAAAATGTTGTTCTCATCGTGTTACTTTTTTTCTCTTTTTTTCTTTTTTTCCAAGCATGGGAAAGGGGGTAGGGGTTGTAATCGTTGTTTCGTCTGGAGGATTTTTTGCAGTGTTTTTTTTTGTTGTTTTTTTTTCGGTTAGCCGTCTGAGACTGTTGGCTATGCGGTGGTCTGTGCCTCTTAAAGCCCGAAACTTTACGTGCCCAAAGCCTTGGGGCTATTCGTATTCAACACGCATAAACAACACGACATGCACATACCGACCAGAGCACTCTTTCTCCCTCTCTCCGATTCTCTTTGTCTCTCCAGGCATTTTCTTTGGACACATTTTTATTACCAGTACGGTAATACATTCCGCAGTACAAATATGACACCAAAATCAGGTGTTTTTTTCGTGACTTACGAATATACTTCCGCGGGCCAACTCTCCTTCCTCCACAAAGTAAATTTTCAAGTTGTTTTTTGCCTCACCAAAGAGGGCGACAGAGAGCAGAGAACTTGACCTATAATCTTTCGTTGACATGGACTGACCGTGACAACTAAAGTTTTGATGATGGAAGCCAAATGCTTGGCTGTCATAAGGAAAATTTAAGTTGCCTCCACCGAAACCAACTCCTTTATTATACATCCCAATGTAAATTGTAAACACGACAATGCAATTTTTTTTTATTTTTTTTAGCCGCAATAATATTTTTTCTTGGCTTAAGAATTTTTTCCTTGCAGTAAGAACAAAATTGTTGCAAGAAAAAATTTCTTCCGGCAAGAAAAAATGGTTCCATGATTAAGAAAACATTTTCTTGTCAACATAATTCATTTCCGCCGGAAAATGTTAATACAACCAAGCCTTTCTCTCTGTGAATACTTAATCCAGCCTTTTAAAGTACAGTTTTAGCGCTCATCGCATGAATTGTATCAGTGCAACCGTCGTATTTACGGAACCGTCGGCTGCTCGCGGGTGTCGAGTCCATTCGGGTGACCCGTAAGGTTTTCTTGGAAGGACAACGGAGGTTGGTCCATGGATTAGGGCTTGATAGGGATACTGGATACTCTTGCTACGGTCAAGTAATGGAACCGGTGCCTTATGGCCTGCAGTGTGATTGGTTTCCCGGCAGGGCTACCGCTCTTTACGCCCCACTCCCCTTTTCGCGGAGAATGGAATTTTAGCTGTGGTTTGTTCAGACGCTTGTCGATTCAAGCTTTGCATTTAAATGCAGTCTTTTAGCTCAAAAGAGCGAAGCTTCTCCGTCGCCAACGAGAGTTTTTTTACTGTGTACTTGTTTTGCGTACCGAATATTCTTGCTTCGATTAGGTACAAAAAAATATTGACGTGAATAAAGGAACAAATTTGGTTTTGGATAATGCTGCCAATATTGACTTGAGTTTGCCTCACGGATTTTCTGTAATTGTAAAGCTCGTCGGGTTACATTAATTTTCGTTTATGGTAACTTTGGCTAGGTTATGTTAACTCGTATTAGCTTCATTGTGATCAAATT
>Ga0058701_10002423_pt1 | contig 14137 bp, 7 predicted proteins | sample AgamicOrMae_FD_97039 | JGI IMG/M metagenome (GOLD analysis project Ga0058701, IMG submission 97039) | Agave microbial communities from Guanajuato, Mexico - Or.Ma.e | ecosystem: Host-associated > Plants > Phyllosphere > Phylloplane/Leaf | place: Guanajuato, Mexico | collected 2012-06-04 | reverse complement strand
TTTTGGTTATTTTTCAAGATAGACCTTTGTTCAGCCACATCATTTAAAAGGTCTCGGCGAGAGCTTTCCATTGATATGACTGAATGTAGGTCTATCTTGAAAAATAACCAAAATGCGTTCAACCCCCGTTTTAGTTTCACACCCAAAACAGGTATAACATTCCCTATAAAACGGGTGTTTTGTTTTACTGTGTTGGACAGGATTACCTAAAAACGAACTGCCAACGTTGCAAAAAATATGGTAATGAAGCAATTTTCGGACTCCCCAAAAAATGTATTAGTTTTGACGCCTTCCAGGTTCCCGCCCTGAACAGATGTCTATCTACCCTACAACACAGTGTCCGGAAAGGTGTAAAATTCGTTTTTATCTTTCACACGCTTAATTTATCAAAGCTTATTTTTTGGGTCTCAAAAAGTGAGTGAATGGTTCGGCCCTTTTTCTCCGCCTTCTGTAAGTATGCGTTCATCTTTGGCACCTGTCTGATTGTTCCTATGCAGCGTTTTGCCACCCACTTGGTTCCGAAAGAACCTCTGTTTACCGACCCAAAATGACAATAATGATTTATCTCGTTTTATTCCGGTAAGATTTTTATCGATCAACACATCGGGAAGCTTTGAAGACTCAATACTGGCCTTTTCAAAGTCCAAATTTAAATTATTCATCCTTGAAAATAACTTATCTCTGTTGTTTCTCTAGCGATTGTGTTTACCGATCAATTTTTTAATTGGTCCAATATTGAATTCTCATAAAAGTAAGGGACGAAAACCTTCGTTTTTTTTCCTAAGGCAACTTTTATTGTGTTCATTACTAAAAGCATATTTTTACAATTTTTTCAAATGTGGCGTTGTGATTCATGATGGCCAATAATTGTTAGACATTACAGTAATTATTTTTAAAAAATCTTTCGGAATTTTTTTTTCTTCGAGGAATTTTCCAAATTTTTTTAACCAGTTTTTTTCTCCTCTTTTCGCAGTTTTACAGGTATTTATTCAGACATCTTTTTTACAGTATCAATATTAACAAAACTTTTCTTTGGTATCAGTTGTTCGAGCAGCATCTATATTTCGACATTGTACTTTACATTTTATATCACTAGAGATATGCAAAAGGTTTATGGTCAACCGTTTATTTTTAATCGAAGTGACTATTCAATTCACACGCTGCCCCAAATGTATTTGGTTGGTTTCCGTGCGTTCAAATCTCCCTTGTATCAACGAAGGCATGCGAATAGAACCCTTTTTAGTTATTTCATGAGTATACATATAACAAAATGGTCCATCTTCCTCAACCAAAGTTATTCGTTTTTGCTATAGATGTAGCCTAACCTTATCTCAGGTAACCAAACACTACCTTTCGCCTGTTGAACGAATAGTTTACTGCTTATTAGCATAGAAGAGTAGTGCATCTCTCATAGAGGTACCCACCCACCTTGTAGAACCTTTTTATCGCACTAAGCTCGTTTTTGCGCTCAAACAAACCTAAATGGTCCAGAACTTCATGCGCGCATAATTACAAGTACACTGCCCCAAATTCTCCTCTCCTTGAAATAATCTTCCCATAAATTTGGACAACATTTTGCATGAAAAGCTCATTTGGGTACTTCCTGGTACTTAGTTACCGCGGGAACTCTTTGCGCTGGTGGCTACAGCGAGTACTACGACCTCTTTATAGTTTTCTTTGACTTGAACTGTGTTCAAAAACTCTACCCTGCTGATCTGTTTAGACTACAAAAAAGAACGAATAAAATCAAATTATAGTCGGCTATTTAGATTATAAGAGCTGAATGGACAGAACGTCGCTTCTATCCGATAGCGAAGTAATATTTCGAACGGCCTATGACAGAACTGGGTATGGCAACCGGACAAGCTAATTATAACAATTAACAACTACAACTATTTCATTTCTTAGCCGCCCCGCAATTTACAGTTGGAATCGGAACCGTTTAACATTTCACGTCTTTATTAAGTCATTTATCGTGAACATGATATTTATTGTAGCTTCTAGTCTGTGTTATTAAAGTTGTGTAACTGTAAAACCAGGCAGAAAAGGTCGCGTTTGATCTATAATTAGTCGACGCTTTTTCACGACAAACATTGCGTTTGTATGAAGTAGTTAAAACTACTCATTTTTCAAAGTTGATTGCCGATATGTAATGAGCCCAGTCCTAAAAATGTTTGAGTTAAATATTCACTAGTAGGCCTACGTTCAATCAAAACTTGCATCGTAACCCACTACCGCCCAGCGATCCCGTCCGGAAACAGAAAAAATTATTTTAGAGGATCTTTTCAGTTCAGTATTGTCACAGTTTAAAAATGATCACCCCTCTGGAAACCTGAAATTTAATAATTTAGGCATTTTCCAAAGCATAAAATTGCGTATTTTAATGGGAAAAAATCCTTTTGATTTATTTAAAGCTAAATTTCACTCCAAATAATTTGGGCTGTTATGGGTTTCGGCTCAAAGTTTTTGGTCTAAAATCCGTGAACCTCAACGAGTGAATTCTCGGAAACTCCCGAGCTTAAAGGGCCTCGGGTAGAGTGGCGAAAGGGCGCTATTTGTTGAAAAATTTTCGCTCGAAGTTTTGTAAAGTAACAACGGAAGTGTGGGCATTATTTGACGGGTCGGCTACAATTAGATAAGTTGGTCTTTGTCGGCGCTGACTCGAAGCCGTGCCATGCCACATCCTCTCTCTGTCGATCTCACGTGAGGTCAACACGCGAGAGCCTTCCCTCTCTCTCTCGCGCGGGATGAATGCATTACTTGTTGGACCCTCAGATTAACCACTTAACCCTAATGTATTCAGTACGATTTGTTTCTGTAAAAGTAACTCAAATTCTGGCCTAGGATAGAAAGCCCTGTGGGGAAAGCTGTGAAGAAACCGTCTTCGATGAGATATACTTATGGATGTGTCGATACTCTTTGGGTGATGGACTCCAGAAATTGATTACGACATTACGAACCAAAGCCACATATAAACATCCTAACAATATTTTATTCATACAGTATACGTTTAAATTTTAGAAGTTAGAATCTGTATACGTGCGTCGAATGTAACAACTTTGAGAAAGCAGAAAGTTGGAATTGATTGTGCGTTGTAGTTTCCTGTGTTGACCGCAAGATGGCGCCATTGATGAACTCTTAGAGCGCTCACATTTCGCACGACTTGCTTCTATAAATGCCCTTGTTGAAAGAGGTCCGCCGCGCTGTTAATAAAGATGTGCCTTCAGCACTCGATTCATTAAGAGCAACGTCTACAATGCAAATTGTTACCAGTGCATTGTTATTAGCGCTAATAACTTTATACGAATTGTGAGCCGAGCAGATCGGAGTTGTGTATGAGGTTGGTGATAGTGTATTAAAAACTGTTATTAAATGCGTTCGGGGATGCGCGATTGTTTGAATCTGAGATGCTTCCAGTCCAGTATATAACATCTGCTTTCGCCATTCCGTTTCCGCTGCAACTTTCGAAAAAAAACTGCTCTTGAAATATCTTAAAGTAAAGACGTTTCTCTGAACAGGAACGGCTTCTACAACCCATAAAATGGATATCTGTAAAAATAGTTCGAACACAAAGCTCTGCATTTTTGAGTCACATACGAACATAGGTGTCTTATCTGTGTGTATTCTTAGGGATATTCATGAAAATACACGAGGAATCCTGCAAATATTTTTTAAAGTGTGTCTACAAACATCCTTAATATTTATGTAAGCTCGTTAGAATATCCGTTATATTTTTCGTAAGAACATCGACGTAAGAATATCCAGGACATTTAAGATAATAAATATATGGCAATACGCAGGAATATTTCTTAATTCTCAATATCCTAACCCTTAACACGGAGGAATAGTTTTTAACTACAAGGAAGAGTTTGAAGCGGCTAGGTCAAACTAAGCGCTCTTAAAAAATCGACGGTGTCCCAGACTTTGATTTGAAGATGACTAGTGTTTTTTTTGTTTTTTTAATTAGCCTGCATACTTACTTTGTCGAATGCCTTAGGGTCCATATCGCAGAAGAAACAAACCACCCGTTTTGGTAAATGCCATATCTGTTTTGGGTGTGAAACTAAAACATGGCTAGTACGTATTTTCGTTTTTTTCGAGATAGGCTTATGTTCAGCCATATCATTCAAAGGTCTCGGCGAGAGCTTTCCATCGATGTGGCTGAACATAGGTCTATCTTGAAAAAATATCAAAATACGCCCTATCCCCCTTTTAGTTTCATACCCAAAGATGATATAGCATTCCCCAAAACGGATGTTTTGTGAATACTGTGATAAGGTAATAATGTTGATTTTAATACATAAAGGTGAGCTAAAATTTTCGGATTGCTAAAATTTGTGGATTGCTAAGATTTGTGGATTGCTAAAATTTGCGGAACAAGTGTGAAGTTGGATTGCTTTTTTCGGATATTTTTAGTGGAAAAAAGTTGGTCGATTTGCGTGAAAAGTGTGAAGCCCAAGAAATGCGTCGTAGGCGGGGCGTTGCGACGCACTTGCCGCTTTGCTCGCGGTGTCATTTATGCAAGCGAACATAGAAGTCGCGTATAACAAAACTACCGAGTCGTTCGCAAGAAATGCGCGACGTGCGACCTGGTTTACTTCGGAATAAAAACAAAAAATTACTTTCTTGCATCTTGATGTTAACGCCGCATTGTCTGAGCTATCAACCCGACAGATCATAACAACCTTCGAGGTTGTCAGCTTGTTCAAGGTTGGGCTGGGTCAATTCATGTAAGGTTCGGTTGAAAGACCATGAACTGATCTCACTCGATTTAGATATCTCACTGATATCATTAAATATGCATATTTATTATCTGGTCTCATGAGACCAGAATTTTCTAGAAGGTGTACCAGAGAAATGAAAGAAATCCCTTTACATTTGTAATAAAAACATAAACAAAATAACACCAAAAACAAAAACAATAACAAAAACAACAACAAAAAACAACAAAAACAAAAACAAAAAAATGCTCGTATCGTTCTTGAATTATTTTTTGGTTCTGATACCCGAATTTCAGCCAAATGTGTCATGGCGTTTAGAATCTGCCATAAAAGTACGTGTTTCGTAGATTTAAAAAAAAAAGAAAAAATGGCGTCGAGAGCAAACGCAAGAGGCTACCCGGCTGCACCTCGTGCCTAAAAACTCACTTTAGCCTTTTTAACAATGTTTATTTTGGATTTAAATAAAGTATTTTTATGAGCGTTTCTCGGATCCCTTATGGAACAGATAAGTTGCTAATATACTCGTAATATTCTAATTTCCGTGATCTCACGAGTGACTAGCTTTTCCATCTTTTTCTATCATCTGCCTAACAGTATCCAATACGGAAACCGTACCGAACTGAACGTAAATGGCATAGTGAGCTATCCAACCATTCACCCCCGCTCCCTCTCTCTCCTTACCACGAGACTGGATCATCCCTTTCACCGGAAGCGCTTTCTCTCTCCCACTTTGGCAGCGTGTGTTTCCAATTGAAATTGATCTACCATCTCCTAAATCTCATAAGTTACCGACGATTTTTTTTCAATTGCTCTCAATCTTCGTATTCGTAAATCTCAATCAAAATGTATTTCCCATCTCTTTTATTCACGTTAGGTCGACTTTCGACTATTCACACGCTGTAGGTAAGGCTATGTATGCCTCTCCCAGCTGTGACTCCGCTTAGCTTTACGACGAAAGGTGGAGTTCTTAATCTTCCTTTTTTACATTAACCCATTACCGCCCAGCGATGCCTTCCGGAAACAGAAAAAAAATATTTTAGAGGATCTTTTCAGTTCAGTATTGTCACACTTTAAGTAATACCACCCCCCCGGAAACCTGAAATTAAATAATTTAGGCGCATTTTTCAAAGCTTAAAATTGCGTATTTTAATGGGAAAAATCCTTTCAATTTCTCTTAAGCTAAATTTCACTCCAAATACTTTGAGCTGTTATGGGTTAACGTCGTGGAATCACAAGTTGATTGCTTGCATCCGAAATTTGGAAGTGTAAGAACGCGTCGGCATGTCTATGATAAGGAACATCATACGGGTGCAGTAATTCAGTGTTTGGTCGACAGCCACAATGCCTCTTGTCAGATTAAGATTAAGTAATGAATGGGCACGATTGCTTTGAATTCGAAACACAACGATGCGCGGCCACGAAACAAAAATGAATGACTACTCCTCGCTTTTCTACTCCTCTTCAAATGTTTCCTCTCACAGGCAATGAGTTACTCTTTGGTAATCAAGAAGTGATGTTCAAGATAAAATGTGCTGGAAAAACCGTTTTGTCCAGCAACAAACTTTGGTCTATAGTGAAAGGATTGATATACTCACCGGATTTGTATTTTTGGAATTAAAATAACTCCGTGAGTTTTCACTAAATCAAGAACTTAATAAGTTTCATAATTACAGAAAAAACTAACCTCTGTTTTAGGCATGATGTTAAAACAGGGGAAGAGTTTAATTCAATTGTTTATAAAGATAGCCCCATGAAGAACCATATCAATGAAGAACTCTCGACGAGATCTTTTCCTTAATATGGCCGTTAATACCCGGGTTTAAGTGTCCCCAAGCGATATCCATGCCGAATTATCCGTTTTTTTTAAACACACACTTTGATGTCCATGAGTCTGTGCTATATCCATGAACCATGGATGTTTTTTAAGTGATTTTTTAAGTGAATTTTTTAAAAGTATTTTTAAGTGAATGGATTTTTAGGTATGTACATTACCATAGACATTGCATGGATACTTCAACCCGGGTAGGGTTGTCTTAGAAATAAAAGCAAATTACACTCTCCTCCTCACGGAAAAAAATAGTTTTGTTACGGCAACAAAATTAGGGACAACAAATAATTTTTTTGTTGCTGCAACCAAAAATTTTGCTGCAGCAACCAAACGTTTTGTTGATAGAACTAAACATTTTGTTGGTGTAACGAAATATTTTTGCTGTCCCTATTTTAACAAATGATTTTGTTGGTATAACAAAACCTTTTATACCGTGCTGTTTCACCTTCCTACCTAAAACAGGGGCTATATATTATTGTTATATTTCGATTTTTTTAAAGACAATTTTTTTTTACTAAATCAATTTTTCTCAAGCATCGGTTAATCTGTGTGGTTTCAGCTACCGGACAACCTCCCGAAGCCATGCCACTCGGTAAGTGAAGTCTGCAATTGACGTGTAGCTACTCCATCCGGCGAAGGTAAATTCATAGAATGTGTAGTCAATTTAGGTTTGGTGTATTCGCGTGTCGGCGCTTTGGGATCGGCCATGCATCGGCCGGGCCGCGCCGGGCCGGGCCGGGCTAGAGGTGGGGGAGGTCGCAGACTAATCGGCCGATGCTGACAGATAAAGTGGCCGATTCCCGCCAGGAGCTAACATGGCGGCGCTCAGCGCTCGGCGCGGCGGCTGGCGGCACGCGGCTTCTAAACAAAGAAAGTGCATTAGGTGGAAAAGGCCGCGATCAAAATCACGCGCCGCTTCAAATCGCCCGCCGGCTTATAAACCCGAACTGCCTGCCCTGACTGGCACCGCGGCCTGCCCGCAGGCGACGCACCTAAACAAATCTTGGGAAATTCGGGCAAGTGTGTTTGCATGCCGGTTGGTGTAACAGGAATGCTTTCGAATACGGTTGTTTAGCTGACCACCTGCTGTGGCATTTGGCGTCGAATTTTGACGCCAAACACCACATGTCGAACATTGGAAAAGGGGGAAGGTTTAGCTAAGCTTTTGGCTACCTTAAATGAAAAATATTGAACGTATCAAAGGTGGTTATCATTAAATAGCCTACCTATGATATCAATCGTATCACCTTTAACCTACTACCGCCCAGCGATGCCGTTCGGAAACAGAAAAAAAAAATTAGAACATCTTTTTAGTTTAGGATTGTCACATTTTAAAAAAATATCACCCCTTTTGAAACATGAAATTCAATAACTCAGGCATTTTCCAAAGCTTAAAATTGGGTATTTTAGTGGAAAAAATCTTTCCAATTTCTCTTAAGCTAAATTTCACTCCAATTACTTCGGGCTGTTATGGGTTAATAAACATAAATATCAACTGTTTGAAGAAATTGATATATCCATGCAGGAAAGTCATAACTGAAAAGCTCAGTGCTGTAAAGTCATTACTGAAAAACCCAGTAAGGTCAACTTTTTCCCTTAAAATTTTAGGACTAGAATCTTGATTTGCACGGATAAATTATCCAGCATTTTTTCTCTTAAGTACAAAAACATATCAAAAGTAGGCTTCCAACATTGGATATGTACCCAAATTAGCCCGTGGGCCTTTTGAAATTCTAAACGCAATACAATTTTCGGACGAAAAGTTATGACCTATTATTCTTAGTTATGACCTTACAGCATGAGATTTTCAGTTATGACCTCTCTGCATGGAACCATCCAATATTGTTGCGTTTTTATTCAAAATCAGTTTTATGAATTCAGTATTCTAAATTTCAAACTGACAGAATTTGGAAAGAGAACTTTCATTGCTGTCAATGATTCTGTGAAACCAATATTTACTTTGTGAATGTCGCAGGGTCGTATAGGATTGACAATGTTCTTAGTCCTTAAGCTCTCGCGCACGAAAGCTTTCATGAACTTTTATTAATTCAATAGATAAAGTTGTCGAGGTTATCAAAAAATCAAGATCGAAGGATACTTCTGTAGAAGCATCCATCGAAATGATTTAATTAATTTGCATTTACAGTCTAAGAATTTTTGCCGCAGCCGCCATCTTTGATTTAAAATGCAGTCATTATCACGGATTCATGAAAAAATTAATGCACTTTTGATTTTCGCGGTCGGGAACTAAGCAGCATTAACGACGGATTATGTACATCAGCTGTCTGCGCGCTTTTATGGCAGAATAATTCCACCGTAAAAATGCATCCTTTTATATGCGTTGGAGTTCTCTGAATTATTTTTCAACTTTTCTAGCTTGTGTAAATGTGAATAAAAAACAATAACCTGTTACAGTGTTAAAAGAGAATCTTAAATTTAGATGCAACAAAAGACAAAAATCATTGATCTGAGAAAAATAAATTCTATTATGCGCTGAATTTCAGACATCGTTTTTGATTTCTAAAAACTTCTTATTTTAAGAACGATATAACTGAAAGTCAGTGAATATTAGGTCTGTTTTTTTTTCTCAGACGAGTAATTTGACTTCTCCTGCATCTGAAATTAAGACTCTCTTTTTACAGGGAATTGATTATATCAAAAAGCACTGAGTAGTAAACGCGTACAATGTGTTTGGACGAGATTTTACGTTCGTAAGATTGATGGGGATATACTTAAGATGGCACCAACATAGGTTAGTGTTCAACAAGGTTACCTTAGGCTAGGACTAGTAAGCATGGGTGAGGGCAATCCTTGTCCTGATTCCTTCACAAGGAAGGACAAAACTGTCTGCAGAAATGTGACTTTTTTCATTTTAATTGCATCCCTTTTTTATCTACACTGTATGCCTCACAAATGATTGTTTAGTAAATACAAAGGTATGGTTAAATTATATTGTCATAGTTTTTGAATGACTTAAGTAGAGAGTACATTGAACATCGAATCATTGAGTTAACACATCGACTGTTGCCCAAAATTTTCTTTTAGAGTTACCAATTCTTGTTCACGCCGATCAGAGCACGTCAGCAAATTATCAAAAATACGTCATTTCATAATTAACAAAAATACGTCTATGCAAGACGAGCCTCATGCTAAAACACGTCATACATCCATAATTTACTAACAACCAATGTGCATCCAAGTTAACTTGCAACATTATCCTTAATTAACCATTTTACAAATGTCCGCGCAAATAATTTAGAGCATCAACGGCTTGAACATCCGGTGGCTGATGAGTCACTAATTAGTCCGAATCGTCTAACAAATCGTGTTGATGGGTATTTGAAGTACCGGTAGGTTAACGCCCCATACTCGTCTCGTTAAAGTTGGCGAAGAGATTTCCATTTTAATTTGCTATCTAGAAACCACCACAAACTGTCATGTTGCAAGTACAAACGTAAGTGGCGGTCTTTCGGAGCGGAGTTATTTTAATCAGATATGGCTTGATTAGAAGGCTAGATTTTTGTCTAGGGTTCTAGGTGACAGGTGGCGCTGGTTCGTGCCAGCGCTGCCGCCCCCCCCCGGCGCCGTGCAAACGATTTTGATCGTTATAGTGTACGCACAGGGTGGTCTTTGATAAACACATTAAGACTAGCTCACTTTGTGTTCTGATAAAAATGGAGCAGATAAATATTTGCTGAGCGGTGAAGCATGGAGCACGCACAAGTATGAAATTTCCTTGGCAAAATCAAGATGAGTAATTAATGAACTTTATGCACATATTAATACCTGGTTTTTCTTGTATCTATGGTAGGAATGTGCAATAGATATAAAGCGGGTGCAACTAAACACGTTAGATTTCAAGTTTGATAGCCACGTCAAATGAAAGGAATCGTTAAATATCCCAATTTATACGGTTATCGATAACTTCCTGAAAGAAAAAATGTTCGGTGATAAGAGTGTAAAGAACGAGTTTGGTTAGTTTTTGAGTTTGACGAATTAGAAAAGATTCGATGAGAGCTGTCGATTTGTTCAGACTTTTGGTCTGTTTTTAAAATTTACCCAAATACGCATCAAACCTTCCTTTCCGTGTATTATCTCTATAGAACAGCTACATCAAACATTTTTATGTGCAAGATTCGAGTGTTGCTGCGTATAGCAAAACGGAATTGTTGTACTTACAGTTTCAATTGTTACATCAGTGTGAACTGTTCCCACAACGATTACAGTTGTCGCTGTAACACCTGAAGTTGTCACCTCAACTCTTTTGGTTTGCTGAGGCTATATTTACAAATCGTTTTGTTTGAGGCAGCAAAGTCGTTTTCCCCGTTGGATTCTGGTAAAGACCTAAGTGAAAAGAACGCTTATTTTGACGTTAGTTATCTTAAAAACCACATTCCCATCGGAAAGCATGTCTCATAACTCGTAGGGGCACTCCTAAAAATCGGGTACTAAAACCCATTAGTTCCAGCTCCGTTCAAATTCACAAAGAATAGATCGCGAGATAATCATAAATGAGACTCTTCTAGCGCTTACAATACCATCCTGCAAGGCAGTGCGTTAGTAAACTTCATTATTCTAGGTACTATCATAGACGGAAAAAAACGTCCCCCCCCTGCAACCACCTGGACATCGGTGCGTTGCGGTTGCCTACCTTAGCTAGGTAGGCAACCGGACAGGTGATTGGCTGATGCCGAGCTAAGGTAGGCAACCGCAACGCACCGATGTCTAAGTGGTTGCAGGGGGGGGACGTTTTTTTCTATGATAGTACCTTTATAGGTACCTCTTAGGTATCACCTGGATTTGAGTAGGTATTACGTCCCAACAGCCCACCGGCGCAGTTGGCCCAACGGCACAGTGGCCCAACGACGCAGTGGCCCAACGACGCAGTGGCCCAACGGCGCAACGGCGCAGTTGGACCAACGGCGCAGTGGCCCAACGTCCCAATGGCCCAACGGCGGAGCGCTGCAGGAGCTAGGCGGTCAGGTGTCAAAGGAACGCCCCGTAGGTGCTGATATCTGGCCGAAGTATGCTAAACGTCACAACACTTGGGCAAGCTCTGTCTCCCGGCCGACGGGGCCTACAATTAAAGTGTATAAAATGTAAATACGGGCTGTAATTAGGCAAGCGAGCCAAATTGCGTACACATAATTGGATATCCGAGGCGGCGGCCACGATCCACTTGGTATTATAAGAAGCAGGGACTAATTGTGGGACAAAAGGTAGAGTATGCCACTTTCTCACTAAACTTCGGGGGTTTAATTATAGTTTGGTCTATGGCCAGTCGTCCTGAATAATTGTGGATACGCGTTTTGGACGCTGACGGTGGGAGAGGGACTTTTCGGTCGGCGGGAGGACTCCCGGCTTCTTCGCGGACAAACAGCGCTTCCCCGCAACGCAGCGGAGCCGCTTTACGGCCCTTTACGGCTCTTTACGGTTCTTTAGGTCCTTTACGGTCCTTCACAGTACTTTACGGTCCTTTACGGTGCTTTACGGCCCTTTGAAGACCTTCTTGGCCCTTTACGGCCCTTTACGGCTCTTTACTGTTCTTCAGGTCTTTGCGGTCATTTACAGTGCTTTACGGCCCTTTGAGGACCTTTTCGACCCTTTACGGCTCTTTGCGGTTCTTTAGGTCCTTTATGGTCCTTTATGGTCCTTTACGGTCTTTTACGGTGCTTTACGGCCCTTTGAGGACCATTTCGGCCCTTTTCGGCCCTTTACGGTCCTTTACGGAATTACGGCGACGGAAATGCGTTTACGGATGCCCCGTTTACTGATGAAAAAACGTGGTAGCAAATTTAATCGAGTACCTCATCGCACGGCCTGGCAGGTTGCCCCTGGTGCGCCTTGCCTTCATTATGTAAACAAGTAGTAGGGTCGATAAGTGGACTTTACTGTGTTTACCGAATGCCGGCTGTAAACATTTGCCACCGCTGAGGGACGCCTCTGCTTGTTTCTTTTTAACACCCTTTTCGCTTTTTCCTCGTCCTTCATTCGGTAATTTCAGATTTTAACGAAGAAAAGGAATTGTTGGTCAAGAAAAAGGTTATATGGAAGGAAGTAGAAGGAGTGGAAACCACACCCTGTGGTTTTGCAATCCACAGGGTGTGGATTGCAAAATCGGACATCTTAAATGAAAACAGTTTTGTGTATACTGTGTTTGGGGATCAACTGAAATAATGTCTTTACTTTGTAAAAACAAAACTCCCGTTTTGGGGAATGCTATACCTGTTTTGGGTGTGAAACCAAACGGGGACGTATTTTGGTTATTTTTCCAGATAGGCTTATGTTCAGCCTTATCATTCGAAAGGTCTCGGCAAGAGCTTTCCATTGATATGGCTGAACATAGGTCTACAGTGAAACTTTACCACCAGTGAATAAAACTCCGCGAAAAGTTAACAATTCACATACTATCAATATCCTAACTAGGAAATTGTAAGTATTTTTTACGTCGGAAGCGTGACTTCATTTTAATAGATGCTGTATTACCCAAAGCGCTGAACTCTAAATTTTTATCAGAATCTGAGTATTAGTGAAAATTCACTAAATTTCAGTCAATATAGCACCACGGAATTCAATGGTGGTATGCTGACTGAATTTCAGTGAATTTTCACCGAACCGCAGAGATTCTCACTGATTCAAATTTAGTGTGTATCAGTCGAGTATGTTTACTGATCCATCCGTGGGCCTTATTTTGTGCACCTCTAACACAAACACGGGCCTAATTTATTATAAAAAAATTCCCGCCACGAGGCGAAAAAATTCCAAATCGCGCTCATGATTGGAAAGTGGAGTACCACTCACCGAATATGAGGAAACTCGTGAGTGGGCCCCGAGGGCTCCTAATTTGAAGGACGGCTCCTGCGCGCGCTCCAAGCCGCTAAGGAGGCCCTCATCGATCGGACGACACTTAACTGACCAAAGGCGGTGCACGGTTCTTCTTAATTACAAACTGTCTTGTTTCTAACAGGCGGAGCCACCATAAGCCGCTTTGAGATTGACCGACTCAAAAACCGACTCGGAATTCACTCGCCTCACCAAATATTTCCACTTGCAACCGACACAATTAGTCTCAAAATGAGATGCTTTGAGATCTTATTACGGAACATGACAACATAGCGCTGAAACGTTGATTTTCGTGCTAAAATCAAAGTTAACTCAGCGGGAAGTTTGAATTTTTTTAAATATTCTCGCGGGTTCGGTTTAGCTTTGATCGTTCCGTAAATTCCTGCCTAAACAGTGGGAACGATTAGGCATGGTGGATTTTTGAGCTCGGTGTACTTTTAGCTGTGCTGTTAATTTGTTTTTAGAGTATCACGCTGGCATAATTATTTTTGACAAAAGCGTAATATCAAAGTTTACGTATAATATTTTGATATTAACCCACTACCGCCCAGCGATGCCGTTCGGAAACAGATTTATTTAAGAGGACCTTTTTAGTTCATTATTGTCAAAATTTAAAAAATATCACCCCTCTGGAAACATGAAATTTAATAATATAGGCATTTTTCAACGCAAAAAATTGCGTAATTTAATTGTAAAACCCCTTCGAATTTCTCTTAAGCTTAATTTCACTCCCAACACTTCGGGC
>Ga0058701_10002422_pt1 | contig 14138 bp, 9 predicted proteins | sample AgamicOrMae_FD_97039 | JGI IMG/M metagenome (GOLD analysis project Ga0058701, IMG submission 97039) | Agave microbial communities from Guanajuato, Mexico - Or.Ma.e | ecosystem: Host-associated > Plants > Phyllosphere > Phylloplane/Leaf | place: Guanajuato, Mexico | collected 2012-06-04 | reverse complement strand
GTTTTGGATCGCGCTCGAGCTGAGCATTCCTTTAATAGGATTCAACATTATGTTATCTTTAACGGTTAAAAAGTAAGACGCGTTTAAATTTGATGGAGTCGCGGAATCTGACAACACTGCTCTCTTGTGTGCGAAATTTGGGAATTCCCGTTTTACTTTTGTAAAAAGTTATTCGATTTTTTTCACGAACATCAATCAACTAAAGCTAGGTATAGTTTTTAGATAAGACGCACCTTTTTTTACGATTTTGAGACCTCAAAAAGTAGGGTGCTTCTTATACAGGAGTTCGTCTTATCTATCAGTACAAAATGTTAAATTCTTAAAAATCATTAAAAACTTCGTCTAATCGAAGGACTTAAAACTACTTCACTGGAGATATTCCTTCAGGGTTCTTTAGCATTTTAAATCATTCTGGGATATTCTAGCTCTGACTTTTGGAATAAAAAATGAAAATCATGCGCCCCCAGGCTGCGCAGATACCCTTCAGCCGATATTCCAGTGGCGGGAAGCGGGAAATTCTCATGATGATCCCGCGCATGCTGTGTTTTTTGCCTGTCTCCATGTCTCCTAATCTCCCTCCTTGACCGATTTTCAGACCTTAGGTGCGTCTTATACAAGAGTACAAACTTTCTTTTTCAAAATATTGACCTTGAAAATCTGGGTACGTCTTATACATGAATGCGTCTTATCTATGAGGAAATACGGTATTTCACAGGTGTATTTTAACTTAAATCGGGTATTCAAAAAATCTAAGCGTCATTTTTAACTGGATGATTCGTCGGAAAAAGCCAACAAACCGTGATTTTCTAGTTTTAAAATATCTTCGGAAAACATTTATTTTGACTCGGGGAAACCGGGAAAACTCGAACGGTTGCCTATCGGTCAATGCGCAACGCCTCTTTTGATCCCATCTCGTTTCTACGTTTTCGAGGGGACCGAATCTCCGTACCAAAGAAAAACGTGTTAGAAGGGCAAGAACTGAGGGGCTACAGGAAAAGAAATTTTGGAATCGCATCGAGTTTAACCTCATAACATTATCCAAGAGACCCTATTTTTGTAACCAAAAAAAATGTCTTGAGCTGTGATGTAGAATATAAAATATTGACCGAACGAACGCTATGAAGAAGTTTTTTTCTATCTTCGGAGAGATTGATGTAAACTATTCCTAGAAATGGTTCTCTGTTTGTGTTGTGCTGGGAGAACGCATTGCACGCTTGTATGAGTGATCTGAATCAAGTTTGGAACCATGGGACAAGGTATTTCAGGCAATTCCTCTGTTGAAAAGAACGCGGATTAGGATTTTTGCAAGGGAGTTTTTTTTTTATCGTTTTTGCCGTCAATTTCCTAGAAAACATCGCTCGGCTTGCAGGATAACATCAATTTTTGAAACTATTTTTGTTGTATTTCAGCTGGGTCTCTGTAATGAACGTGGTACATAGATTCTATGGAGTATTTCTACCCAAGGGATAGTGTGATGTATACAAGAAAAATCCGGCATCTTTTTCTTAGCCCACGTCTTCTCCCAAAAGAAACAAAAGACGCCTAATTGGATTTTTTTTCTGGTTTCGTTAGTGAACCCATGTCATTTCAAGAATTGTTCTCGTCCCTACGCCAAGGTCAACTTAAAGATCAAAACCCGCTCTTAATTTTTGCGGCTGTTTTATGAAGAAAAAAAATATCGCCGTGAAGAACCCAAAAGCTTAAGTAGGGGGAAAAAAAGACCCAACCTGAAATCGATTTCTTAATATTGTGTTGGGGGCTGTTAAAGACGTCGCCCGGTGAAGTTTATTTCGTAGCTATCACCCCCCGTTTAACGTGGAGGGGCCTAAATGTAGTTAAGACCTAGGTGCCTGGTGTAGCGCACTCGAGCAACCTAGCGACTTCAAACCAAAACTCGATTGTTTAGGGTATAAACTAGTATTATTCCTGAAATTTTCGAAAAAATTCCACCATCTAATGACCTTGAAAAATAAAATCATAAAAATCAAAGAGTCGAAAACGCTCAATTTGAGCATGTAGGAAGGGCGCGCACGAAATCATTCATAGGAAAAAAGTTTTAGTTTTTCAATTGAGGAAACCGATGCCATCTTTAAAACGGCCAAAATCGACCAGCAAAATACTCAAAATCGAGTTTGAAACAAAAAACGTGGGTTACGCAACCCTCTTGACACACATGCGTGGCGGATTGCCTACGCATTGGCGCCAGTATCTGTATACCTGACTGCTTTCATGTTAGGGAGGGAGTAAGGAATGACAGATAAACGTCTTATGGAACGGAATGAAGAATTTAAATCTTTATTCATCTTCAACCTCGTCATCGGCATTGCTGTCATCCTCACTATTGAAGTTTTCGCCGTCGTTGTTGTCCGTTATTTGACTGTCGACGGTCTTTACGGCAGGAAGAAAATCCTTCACATCGGCCCCATGGTTCAGGCATCCTACTTGCAAAAGTATTGCTGTCACGTGTGAACAGCAAGCCAAACTCGATTTTGAGTATTTTGCTGGTCGATTTTGACCGTTTTAAAGACGGCATCTGTTTCCTCAATTGAAAAACTAAAACTTTTTTCCTATGAATGATTTCGTGCGCGCCCTTCCTTCATGCTCAAATTGAGTGTTTTCGACTCTTTGATTTTTATGATTTTATTTTTCAAGGTCATAAGATGGTGGGATTGTTTCGAAAACCTCAGAAATAATACTAGTTTATACCATAAACAATCGAGTTTTGGTTTGAAGTCGCTAGGTTGCTCGAGTGCGCTACAACAGGCACCTAGATCTTAACTTCATTTAGGCCCCTCCACCCTAAACGGGGGGTGATAGCTACAAAAAAACTTCACCGGACGACGTCCTTAACAGCCCCCAACACAATATTAAGAAATCGTTCGATTTCTAGGTTGGGTCTTTTCCCCCACCTTTTGGGGTTCTTTCAGAAATCTGGAATATCATTACCTCTACAACAAGTACCTTTGTTTTACACAATGTCAGCCCCGAAAAATACAACCCTTGTCACACACAACGGAAACAAAAGAACTGCAGATTTCGTGTGCGGTCATCTCCTTACCGCCCAAAATTGCCATTTCAAAGCAGCGAAATTAAACCCATTCAGACGTTGTGTTTGCATCACATTTATTTAACAAATGTCGCCTTCTCTATTACCATTTTCGTTATTTGTTAAGCCAATTGCTATCGGTCGATTTTACACATTTTTATTCAACCGAATCTCGTGAATGCCTTGATGATTTTTACTGTTTAGTTTATAGTGAAAAGGGTTGATGTAACAATTTAATAAATTAATTTATGTTTGACAGGCGAGGACGTGACCGTGATGGAAGAAGACCTACGGCTGTGCACCGTGAAAGCGGTGACCGACGGCGAGCGGAGGTTCTGCTTCGAGGTCGTGTCGCCCTGCAAGTAGGTCCTCACCGAACTCTCGGTGTTGCTTTCCGTTTGGCTGGGTGTACTCACTTTTCTTTCTTTTTTTTCCGTAAGGAATCAAAAACCTAAATCTTGTTTCAAAAATAGAAGGCAGCTAAAGGTAAAGAGGTACGGTGAAAAATTCGCTCGATGGGTTATCCAAAATTCATCTTCCGCTTTCTTTCTGCTGAAACGAGCCACCACTGTACTTCTCTTCCCGCGGTTACACTGTAAATAAGAATGGTTGAATTTGTCCTCTCTGTCGTTCCTCCTGTCGACGCTAAGCTGTGCAGAACCATAGCAAAGCGAGACATAAATTACTAATTTAACATAATTTAACGTAGGTTAACGTAACCTACGAGCTCGTATGCCGGTAATTCTCGTAACGCATTGAAAGGTTGCACAGAGGTGGAAAATACAGCTGTCGTGACTGAGAGAGTACGCTTCGTCTTTGAGTCAACTTTGCAAAGTTCATCACCGGTACGCTGCTGCCAGCCGAGAGGAGATTTTCCAAAAAATCTTTTGGGTGGTGGGAAAAAATATTTGCTTCGGGTTTCGGAAATGCCTATCTCGGGAATCATTCCACTTGAAATAAAACACGGGAGTAAATATAAATGAACCTCTGTTGTACGATCTTGGGGTTTACGACGAGCTTATTTATATTTGTCGGATTCTAAGCGCATACCAGCTTGGCATTCTGATTCAGTTATACGAGTCATTTAGTTATTTGAAGTCATTTTTGTGTCGCCTATGAAGAGAGCTTTTTTTAATACAGTTTTGCCGATCGGATTTATTCGTCATTTTAACAAAGGGGGCATATTAATTTCGTTTAAAATACACCATTTAGGTTGCAGGTATATTTATGATGTCCATAAGTGACGGGCCAAGCAAAATCTAATTACTTTTTTTAAAAAAATATGTGTTGGTATCAGTGCGTGAGGTGGGTCGGGGAAAGTTTTGGGGGGAAAGGCGGGCACTTCCTTTTGCCTCCACACCCTCCCACTGCCCTCCCTAGGCAATGCTGCGAACGCACATGAGTTTACAAAAAAAGTCACTAGATTTTGTTTGGCCCGTCAATTATGGACATCACTGTACAGTAGGCCACAATAGTCATGACCCCTGCTCCCATAAGAAATGCATGGAAGCAAGGGTCATGACTTTTGTGGCCCACTGTACACATTTGTGGAGGGTCGAGAGCCGCCTTTTGGAATGAGCACAGTTAAACTGACTCAGCATAGAGCCAGCCACGGTGTGCAGTATACTAGAAGGGAGCTGTTAATTTTTCCAAAGAACCTTGTATTTTAGAGAATAGAACTCAATCATAATTTACCGGTATTTGCTCTCAAGGTCAATTCGTCAAAATCAAAACGAAAACGAAAATATTTTTTGATAACATGAAATTCTTCGTCTCCTTTTTTAAAAAATTAATCAAGGATATGCATTTTCGTTCCATTATTCGTTACATGAAGGACATGTCAAGATCAATCGAGAGATACAACTTGTATTCCTCAGACCCTGAATCTCGTTAGTAGACTCAAGCTTCATCGGCAAATAACCCACCTCAACTTTTTAGATTAGACTATCAAGACCACAAGCTTAAGCCTGCCGACACACGTAACAGCTTCAAACACCACAAAGTCTCAAACTAGCTTCGTACCCGCCACTCGTAAAGTTTGAAGGTTGCATCGTCTTTCTATGGTGCTATGCTGTAATTCAACCTTTACCCGTTATTACATTTTTAGGGTGAACGACATATACATAAGCGACGGCAGCAGTTGCTGCGGTCGACGACTAAGTAAGCAGCATCAGTCTGAAAAGTGATGATTGTATAGGTGGCCTATGCCTAGCTCAACTCGACGACCAAAGGCACAGGCTTGTCGAGAGGAAGACAATGCAACCGCGAAATTTAAGAATGCAGTAAGCCACCTTACGATCTGATGGGTTTAACCAGCTTACAGGTTATTCATCCAGAGTCAAGCGAGCTTACTTTGCACCCCACCCAAGCTTAAAACCAACATTCCCACCAAAACTGGCAAAGATATGGAGCACAAGAGAAGTTGACTTTACACCTGTGGGCTTTATGCATTTTTCAGGAGTCACATACTTCAGGCCGACTCTGAAGAAATGTACCAAGCGTGGATTTCAGCGCTTCAGAGGGGCATCGGAGCCGCTTTCCAGGAGAACTTCAGCAACAGCAGTGAAGGCACCGGCCAATCAGCGGATCTCGAGCAAACATCTTCCGCTTCCGGCCTGGCCGCTGATTCCTCCCCTGCAGCGAAAAGAGGGCTTGCCAACTCAAACCAAATTATATCCAGCGGAAACCGCTCCGCACCAGCTAAACCCAGGAGAATGCGGTACTTTACTTTTTCATCTCTCCGAATATATTCACCTAATGGTCAAATCTTCAAGATTACCTTAAATGTTTTAATTTTATAATAAAGCTATCGTATAAAAAAAAATCTGACGAATGAAAATGTATTCTTGACTTTGCTGTGTTATCGATCCGTTTGAATTTATTTTTTTACCAGAAACTGATCGGCTGGAAATTTGCTGGAAATTTTTTTTCGATGTGTCTCGCAAATCAGAAATCCGAAACGCAGAATTTAGTAACAAGCCTGATATTTTTTTAGGAAGCCTTCTATGAATTTAATGTAGGCTTAAAATAGAAATTGTGGTATTTTTCCTAGCGATGATCAGTTTTTTCGCGTAGTCTTGAGGTAGGTTGAAGAAAATAGATCTTTGTAGTAAGCCGATTTTCCAAACTCCAAGGCAGGAAAGATACAAAAGATCACTCTAAAATGAATTCATGAATTTTTAATTTTTGTTGTACGGTATCGAACTGGGCTGTGCTATGTTTTTGTTACCATGTATAGGGTTTTTTCACTTCCTGAGGGCCCAGTAAGGCGGTAGTAAAAAGCAACGTAACTTTGTTTCCAAACTTTTTATAGCCCCAACCTGATTTTGGGGTCAGAGCCGTCATGAAAGCATTTCAGTGGCAGAAAACTGTGGCATTTTAGAAAACTAGTAATAAAACTAACGATGTTTTGTGAACGCGCAGAGCGTAACTAAGGCTTCAGTAACACTTGTCTGCTATTCAATTATCGATTTTTTTTTCAGGGTTTGGGAACAACTTTTAAAAATTCCAGGAAACGAAGTCTGTTGCGACTGTGGAGAAGAACAGCCCAGATGGGCAAGTATAAACCTCGGCATCACACTGTGCATTGGTGAGTACTTTTTTTTCCATTTAGACATGTTTAGGTTTATGTGAGTGCATCGAGAATGGACAAGCTAAGCAGGTTACTGTTAAAATTGCCGCTCGTTTTCCACCATTTTTCTCGAGTACGAATGTTTTGGGTTCCTCATTAATTTGTCTGATTTCAGCGTTGAGGAGTGAATGAGGTACTTGACCAATTTTTATCGAGAAAGCCATCAGCAAGAGCTCAAAAAATGACGAAGGATAGTCAAAAGCAGCACGTAGATACAATCAGCCGATCGCCCGGAAATCGAGTTCAAAGTTGCCTGTTACGTCATAGCATCCGTGGAATTCGGCAAAATTTACGTCATAGAATCTGTAAATTTTGCCGAATTCCACGGATTCTATGACGTTACAAGCAATTTCGAACTCGATTTCCGGGCGATCGGTTGATTGTATCTAGGTGTTGCTTTTGGCTTTTCTTCAACATTTTTGAGCTCTTTCTGATGGCTATCTCGATTAAAATTGGTTTAGTACCCCATTTGTGAAATGATTTGCCCGAGTCTTTTCTTCTGCAGGAAACCAATCAAAATTAATATGAGGCGAAATATGAGTAAATAAGGTTCGGAGGTAGTGGGCCAACTTTGGCTGATGTGTTTGATGTTGTCATAGGGTGTTCGGGCGTGCACCGGAGTCTTGGAGTGCATTACAGCAAAGTGAGATCTCTTACACTCGATGACTGGGAACCTGAAATCCTGAAAGTGATGGCTGAGCTGGGCAATGCGATTGTCAACAGAGCTTACCAAGCCTGTGTTCCCGACGACTTCCCCCGCGCTGTCCCAAATTGCCCCAGGTAAGGGTCGCTTTGGTCCCGCACTGAAATTCCGAATACTTCGAATCGCATTCGACGGAACGGGTTGCGCATACGGGTGATGCTGCCGCAAAGTCAAGTCGTAGAGGTCGGAGGAAGTGGTTGACTGGAAAATTGAGGGGAAACGAAAGCATACCAAAAATTATTCATGTTTTTCACTAATATAAACAATTTTTAACCTTTATAGTCAGTAAAGGGGCATTACGTCTGACGATTGCGTCATCGATATTGTTTTCCTCCTGTTTTGAAAAAAATGAAGCGAGTGTAAGAGAAGTATGGACAGAAAAAATGCAGGGAGTTTCAAAACCCAAACCTCGACAACTATTTTACAAAAACAGGTTTTTTTTTTTCAAAATGGAAAAACGAAATTTGGAAGGAATTTTTTTTAATATATGTGGTTTAGCTGATAAGCAGTCTAACCTTAAGATATTCTTTCTTTTAAAAGAAGTGAACTTTGCGACTAAGCAATTTGAAACCCATCTAATCTGTCAACTCTTTTCATTTTTTTAAATGTTTATTTTTGTTTTTGATTTGAGTCTAGAATTTTTATTTTATTCAAGTCTTTTGCCGGTATTCGGATTTACGGTTTCGTGTCAGAAACAGGGTCATCTGTGAAGTATTTCAAGGACTTTTTAAATTATAACTTCCCAGAGGAAATTTTCTTCTAATAAATGGCTGCGAGAATTCCTCGTATCCCAAATGACTACAAATGCAAGAGACAAGTAATTTCCTCGCGACGTTTATCCTTGTTAAACGCAATCGTATGTCATGCCTTCGTTCTTTCCGATGATTCTCCCGATTTCCCGCGACTGACGTAATTTTACCACCTATAAGTAGAACTAGAGGAATGCAAACAAGAATGATCTGATCCAAAGCATTCCAAGACAAAACACGAACTTGAGCCACTGACTATAGTTTCTTACGCCTGGAGGGTGAAGTCTAAGGCTATTTCTTCCTATTAGACCGTTTTCGATCCTCCTCAATTATTTAGAAAAAGATGAAAATTTCGTTCCAAGACGTGTATTCTATCTCGGACCTTAGAATTTCAGATCTTGTTGAAAATGTGCAGATGCATTCGAAAGGCTTAGAAATATAGTAGAACTTGAAATCAGGTGCGGATATTCACAAGCGCCCGTGCTTCAGAGCGTTAAAGTTGACCCTTCCTGTCCCCCCACACCCGAATAGGTGCCATCACATGGTTAAAGGGAAGTGGAAGTGCCATCTTCAACGCTCTGTAACACGGGTGTTTGTGTATATCGACACCTGATTTCAAGTTCTAGCATACTTCTAAGCCTTTCGAATGCATCTGCAAATTTTCAACGAGGTCTGAAATTATATGGTCCGAAATGTTTCCTTGTTGGTAAAAAATCCATGACGTATCTTTTCCTACACCAATATTTTGGGCAGTTTCAGGTCATTAAATTTCACAACCTTATGGCAAAAAAATCCCGTTTTTTTGTTTTTTTCTTAAAATTAAAAAAAGAGGAAATTTTGAAGCGTTTTGCTTTGTGAGCCTTTAGTCTGAGCACAAACGGGTTAAGGCAGGTCCTACGTACTCTCTAAACCGCGCCAGGATCTGCAGTTGATTTGAAACATTCTTTTTTTTTCAGTTCGGTCCGTGAAACATGGATCAAAGCGAAGTACGTCGAAAGGCGATTCGTAAAACAACTGAAAATCCCGCCTTCGCCTCCGGACCAACGGAGCTCGCGGCCGACGCTCGTCAAAAAATGGACAGTTCGTCGTCTCAGGAGAAGACCTCAGAGCCGCGATAGTCGGAGCAGTCGACGGACACAGAGTAACCCGTCCACACCGGCAACTGGTAAGCTTTCTTTATTTCAATGATGTCGCATATTAGTATGAAGACATCACCCTACAAAATAAACAGGGAGCTTAAAATATCTCATAACAAACACGCCGCAATCCTAGTTGTTAAAAATAAAATCAGAGAAAAAAAAGTAATGGCGTTTAGATTTCTTTGCTCGAGACACAATTTTGGACTGAAGAACTGCCGAAGCAATTAGTCAATTTTTCATTATTGTTTTTTTTTCTTCTTTTTCCCTTTTTTTAGCCATAAAACTGAGTCAATTTCCTAAAATGTTGTCAATTTTTTAAAATGTCAATTTCATGAAAATTTTGCGAAGTTTTCCAAGCCCGCTTTCTCTTGTTTCAACGAGAACTTCATAGCTTTCCTACCAAAGTTCGTTTTCAATGAGACATTTCCTGTATTGTTGGAACGCAATTGGCCTACTCAAGGGAGTACCCATACATTCTTCTTTTTTATGGGGGGGGAGGTTGTTAGTTCTCGTCAGCGTTACGCCCCATGCACAAAGTATAGGAATAAGCGTTCAGAAGGAAGAAGTGCGTCAAGTAGTGCCCTATGTAAAGTTACGCATTTTGCGCCCGCTCCCTAAATTGTTACTCGTAGTTATTGACATCGTCATATGAATGGGGAATTGCTATTGTTACCCCCTGTGAAGTAAGGGGGTTTCCAAAAATTGCATCTGATTGGCTAATCAGGTGCGGTAATTAGTCTTTGGGTTTCAGCAACTATGACCTCACTTGTCGATCCTTGGTCATAATGCTCCCCTTGACAAGGAAGACCGTGGAATGGTCCCGTTGACTACTTAAGTTGGACACGCCGCAAAATAGACGTGAAATTGACGTCACAGTCTTGGCTAGTAGCCCCAATCATTTTTCTATAAATATTTTCAAAGCACGCGAACTGTTAAAGCAATCACATTCTAAAGGTTATCAACTCAAAAGGTCCGCACTGATCTTGTAAAACGGGTCAAAGAAGAAAGTTGAGTCGAACTATACTCAGTAATGTCTCTACTACCGTGCGCTCATGAAGTATCGACAGTTATGCCCACACTTATCTCCTTGATTATTGAGATATTATTCCTTCTGTTCTTGACAATGTTAAGTAAATGTCTTGGAAATGACATTAAAGGTATTTCGTTCGAATACCCCGTTTAACAAGCGTAGAATCCGTGCAGTTGGGTGTATAACCTCCAAGTAGTTCCTAGTTTCGCCGGTAGGTGGCGCTACCTTTTCGCGGGAAAATCACTTTTATTCAAACGAGGTATGGACTGCATTGAATTTCATTCACTGAACTTTGGATAACTAATGTGTTTTTATGATGATGAAAAAATGTTTGAAGATTAATGCTTATTCCTTTCCTTATTCAACATATGAACGCTTATTGCCCCCAATGCAACCAACTCTACGTGCTTGTCAAGTACAGTACATGAGTATCTTTTGCTCTCACAAAACTTTAGGCACGATCTCAAAATTCAAGTTAAATTTGGAAATACTACTTCGTAAAGTTGATTTTCTAAATCCCTTTGTAGAATCCTTCTCACAAACCAGTTCCACGGGGAAATTAATTGTAATCAAGGTGGTCATTGGCTAACGCCAGTATTCATTCCAAGGCATACATTAACTTGCTCTGTGTTCTCTTTTCTTTAAACAGAGTTCTAATGAACTTTCCGTGAGTCCACACAGCCCTTAAAGGTTTTATGGGCGAATATCCCGTAAAGAAGAAATGTATAAGCCCTAACAGTCACGTTCTCTTCAAGCGGCTACGAAACGATATATTTTTCACGTCCGTTTTGCAGCATCCCCCGACATCAGTCGACCTTGTCAGGCAGAGCTTATGCTCAAAGATTAACAAGTGAGGTCATTATACTATTGAAAATAAAAGGCATTAATCGCACCTGATCAGCCACGCAGCTGCATTTTTGGGAGTTGTTACGCATCTGAAAAACCTAGAAAAATCAGATAATTTTTTCCCTGAAAAGTCATGCAATAATCAAGATATTAGACTATTTTTCGTGGGAAAATGTATATTTTCTTTTAAAAAATGCTGATTCCATCATTATGATCTTCTACTTATTAGTTTTTCACAATTAATTAATTTTTCGACCCAAAAAAAGTTAAAATTGAGTGACAATCTCGTGTCAAAACAATCGTGCAGGCTCTAATTGACCACGTCATAAAATTTGATTTCAGCTACGTGTTCTTAAACGGCATGCTGCCAACAATATCGTGGAAAATACCTTTTTTGGTTCTGGAAAATCAGGGAATTTCCGTTTAGCCGCTGCGCTACAATCCTATTTTTTGAGGCCCTTTCATTTCACATGGGTTAGCGATAATTTAGCCATGAATTTAAAACAAAAATTATAACGGATGTGGCCATGAGACGAATGATGTGACCAAACTACAATTTGAATATTCCAGATAGTCCTAGATTGAAAAGTAGATGTTCGTTAAAGTCTTTGCTGGGTTTGTATAGCCAAAGAATGTTTGTTCGTTGAATCAATTTTCCTCTTTATTTTTCAGAAGAAGCGCCCCCTCTGCCAGAAACAGCTGAACCCAAAGCGGAAGAAAACAGTCCAGCCAATTCGTCGGCGCTGAACGCCGAAGTGCTGCTTTTTGGAGAAGATCTACAGGAACAGCCCATTGAAGGGGCGATCGAACTGAGCAGCGACGAGAACTCAGCTAGTGGAGACGAGTATGGACCAATAGGTAACGATTTCGTTTCACTTTGGCTACGTCCTGAAACAGTCCCCTCGATCGTCTAGTCTTTCGTATTTCGTATGAGAAAGAAAGAGGTAGAGTGCTCCCGGGGGATAGTTCACGAACGCATCCCTTACTGTTCGTTCTCACCCCTCTTAAATGTTGAGGTTGTATTTTATAACATTCTTTACTCTGGTTCAACCTTTGCTTACATCATAACGATTCACCGTAAAATCGCGTTCCTAAGGTTTTGTCTTTTGCGTCGCTTTGTTGACGCCCCGCTTCCGCTGTCACAAAGCCTGAAGCCGCTTTTCCCTCGGTGGCAGATCGGCGAATTAGCAGCGTCAGGCTTAGCTATGATAAGTTAAGAAAGACACCCTGTGCCCCGCTTGACTCGGCTTGCCGACACAAGGTCGAACACAGGGGTAATTAAGACAACCTTGAACTTTGAGTGCTCATCGAGTACCTGATTGCAGGCGAAGAAGATATTTCTCGCTTGGAACCGGATGTTTTGCTGTACATGGCCGCTGCAGCTCATAACCTCCCTGTCATGTGCGAAGCCTTGGCTCTTGGCGCGGACAAACAGTGGGCTAACTCCAAAGACAGAGGGCGCTGTGCCTTACATCAAGCGGTCTTGAGTGTAAGTTTCATTGTAGAATTTTCTAGACAGCGTGTGTATGAGAATGCTCTGATAAAACTAGTGCTGCCTTTCTGTAGTTGGAACCTTCAACGAGTTTGTATTTAGGTTGGTTTTCAACAGTCGTATCAAATGAAAGGGCTGAGTGGGGTATCAAATGAAAGGGATAAGTGAGACCTGCTATGTGATATGACTTTAGATAGGTCTAGGCTAGGCCGACCTCTAGAACAACCTTAATTATGTTTTTTATAGTTCCCTTTATTCCTTTAACAGTTGTAAGACGACCTACACCAGGTATTATTTTTATGTGTGTGCCTTACAATGTTAGTTGAATGAAGTGGCATCTCCTTTTATTTTCACATGGTGACATATACAAGAAAGCTGGCTGAACTCTTTCAACTGTGCGCCTCGTGAGCTGACATCAGCCAACATAGCATCATCTGGTTTAGCGGACCATGCCGGAGGGAGGAACGTTAAAATCGGTTCAACGCCTGGAAATGAAGTTTAAACGCGTTGGTTTTGAAACAGGGTAGCCGCATATCCTGGAATCCTGGGATTTCTGAAAATTTGTAAAATTTCATGAGGTCTGGAAAAAGTCTTCGAAAACGATGAGCTCTTTTATGCATAATTGTCGTACTCCCTATTCTTATAGTACACTTTAATATGTATTATTCAAGGGAAATTATGATTAAGTTCTGAAAACAGCTTGGAAAAAGTCATTCATTCCGAAAAAGTCATGGAATATTTATTGTCGACCGATTCTATCGGCCACCTTGTGGAGTGGAAGTCAGTCAATCGCTGCCGAATCCAATTTGGTTGCTGCTTTCTTGCAACTGCAAGTCCTCCCTAACGTGCAGATGATGGATCAACTTACCTCAACGACTCAAGTAAAATAATTTTGAGTCAGGAAACATTCTTATCTCACACATGCACTTTCCTTCCAGTGCTCGAGTCATCTAGGTTTATTGGCTTGCTAGCTCCGCTGAAGTGGGGATGTGAGTTTGTTTTATTGTGGGTTTCAACCTTTTGTATTGCAGGGTTCAGTGATGGCATGCGAATATCTCCTCTTAAATGGAGCGAAAATCAACGCTCAGGATCTCGAGGGCAAAAGCCCTCTCCACCTCGCCACCGAGCACGGTAAGCTTGTTATTCACTATACCAGTCCGGAAAGCAAGGGTTGCTTTAATCATCGTTATCGGGTTTGTCCGTTTCAGGTCATACCGCCCAGGTGTGCTTGTTGATGAAACATCGCGCCGACCAGCACCTCAAAGATGCCGACGGCAACGAGCCTCTGTTTATCGCTGTCCGAGAGGCTAACGCCGACATCGTTACTTTGTAAGAAATATACCCTTTTTCTTCACTCACTCTGATCCCCGAGGACATTTATAGTAAGATCCATTGTCTAAGCAATTTTTGGAACTTTTATTTGAGTTCAAATGCAAAAATTCGACTTTTTAAAAGTGAGTACAGAAAAAATTAACGAAATTTAAAAAAAAAAGGTATTTGTT
>Ga0058701_10002421_pt1 | contig 14138 bp, 11 predicted proteins | sample AgamicOrMae_FD_97039 | JGI IMG/M metagenome (GOLD analysis project Ga0058701, IMG submission 97039) | Agave microbial communities from Guanajuato, Mexico - Or.Ma.e | ecosystem: Host-associated > Plants > Phyllosphere > Phylloplane/Leaf | place: Guanajuato, Mexico | collected 2012-06-04 | reverse complement strand
GTATTAGAGAGCCTCAAAGGGAGAGAGGCGTCAACTGTCACGTCACCCTTGCATCCCACCAATCAGCGTGGCTGGTTTCATGCATCCCACGAAGAAGTTGTCGCCTCTCTCCCTATGAGGCTCTCTAGACCGTATGCATCTACATTTCCGTTGCCTACTGCCTCTTTCCACGTGGTTTACTGAGTTCTTATAATATGACTGTCCCCTTCAGTTTCACTTGAACAATTGTTTTTAAACAATGTTTTCCCTCTCTCTTTGTCTTTCCAGTTATGTGCAGCACGTAATAAAAGCAAACAAAGACCTCGTCTGGAAACTTTTGAGTTCAGGCGCATTCATATTTTTGGCGGGCAATTCGAAAAATATGCCTCAATCGGTTAGAGAGGCATTATGCGAAGTCGCTAAGGTCTGCGGAAATTTGTCCGACGATGCCGCTGAAGAATTTATTTCGGAAATGGAACAAACAGGAAAGTACCAAACAGAAACTTGGTCTTGAGTCTGTGATATCGTTTAGGCATTCTTTTTAAATAAAAGAAAAAATATTAAGAGAGAAAAAAACCTGTGTTTTCAAAAATAATTTACCGATTTCCTCGATACAGGACGGGAACGTTATAGTTTTCGGGCAAAAAATTAGTTTATTTGACTTTTGGAAATGAAATTTGTTTCAAGGTCGTTCTCCCGCAAAATTGATTGGTTTGCAGTTTTTAAAATTAAGGGTTTCGGAAATGATAAGCTAAGCCAAGTTGTTATCGAAACTTCTAACATTAGAGTGGATTCTCGTGACTTGAAACGATTTCGATGGCTAATTTCAAAATAATATTGAAAATTAATGACAATACACTAAAACTTGTAAGCAGAACAAATCAGGGTTGTCACGCATATGTAGAATCTCGAAGCTCCAAAAATGCCATCATCCAGGAAAAATTGTTTAAAATCAGAGAATCCCAAAATTTTTCCGAAAAGGCTACGAAATGACAATTATAAGTGTGATTTTTGAATTTTTGATTCCGTGGGTGAGATAATTTTAAGAAATTGTCACGTAATTCTGAAAATTTTCTTTACATATGTGGGACCTTTGAGGCTGGAAAGATGGTTGCAACCGAGTCAAACCGTACAAGCTCCAATTTTAGGCGGCCCCGAAATGACCTCGTTGTCGAAGGGGCCTTAAACAACAACAATAATAATAATAATAATCCAATTTTAAGCGTATCATTAAAATCCAGTGTTTCCGAAAAACTTGGAGCGTTACGATTCCGAAAGATGATTGAAAGAGGGAACTTGGTCGAGAGATCTTGCAAAGGTAAAAAAATTCAAGTAAAGAAAAAAAAGGTTTCTTATTACTGACTCAAAAAAAGCGTCGTTACAGCTATTCACTCAGAAGGAAATCCAAATACTTTCAAAATTCCCGCGTCATGTTTTCGATCGTAGCTGTCCTTGTCGTCGCACGCGTACGCTAAAAGATATTGGCTTGGATGCCAGGCAACCGTGAATGTGGCAGCGTCCACGGAAATATCAGTTACCTGAAAGATAGACTTGTTTTAGAAAAAAGGAGATAATTTCCTTCACATCCTAAAATCGTCATCATATCTTGGAAATCCAGACTACAGGATATTGCTTCTAAGTCGCTATTGCTTTCAAAGAGAACTACTAAAATTTCTTGTAACAAAATTCTGGTTGGTTGAAGGAAGAGGAAAATAACGAGTTCGGGACTTCCCTGGATACGTATTCGTGGTTGCCACAGGGTCAGTGGGGAAAAATTAGCCATTAATGATTGAAAAAAATAAATTTAAAAAAAATGAACGTTTTTAAAATGAAAGGAAAGCTGACGGGAACCAAATGACAATCATCAAACTAAAAAAAAACAAAAAAAAACACAATGACACGAGCTATGATTTTAACTGGGCTCCTTTGAATCCAACCCACTCTAATTGAAGACGTAACTAAATCATCACATCAAAAATATCTTAAAGCATTAAAAATTCATTTTTTTGTGTGGATAATTGAGATGTTTTATCAAGAGCCTAAAAATAAACAAAGCAGTAGAAAGTTTTTAACCTTCAGTTCCAAAAAATAATAAAAGTGAAAATAAGATCTGGAGAAATCAGGGATTATAGGAGTAAAGAGTGTGACAACTGTGGAACCCATGGCAATCAGGCCCTTGTTAAGACTGAGCAGTTGACTTGAAAAGCTTGGGTTTGTATCAAAGGTCCCTGTTTTAGATCTACATACCTTTTCACCTGTTTCCACCTCTCCTATGTCAATGACCAGATCCTCTGATGCAGAGGCAATCAGCTTGCCATCATGACTAAAGCTTATTGTCCGTACAGGCCAGTCCAGTCTGCAAGCAAGAAGTCCTATTGAATAACCAGCCAATAAAATACAGTAAACTCAGTTTAAGAAATATCAACCTTGAGAATGTTCGTAGGCAGGCTAGTTCTTCTACATCCCACAATGACACCAAAGCATCAGCTGATCCTGTGGCAAAATACCTTCCAGTAGGATCAAATTCTATACAAATGCATGTGCTGGGATGTGCCTTGATAACATGTTGTGTTTTCTCCAGATCAGGAAACCTATCAAATCAGAAAATTTAAGTTCAGTCATGGACATTAACGGCATAGCAAATGCAGAACTGAGCAGCTAGACAGAAAACTCAATAATACCCAAGAATGTGAACACAGCCAAGTCCATTTGTCAGGAAAAATAGATCACTAGTTTTGTTCCATGAAATTTCATTTACTTCAAACTGGAACTGTTTTTCTATTTTTATTCTTGTTGTTCTGGTGTCAATAAAAGTAACAAGATCTTCTTTGTTTCCAACAGCAATAGTATTTCCATCAGGAGCCCATGTTATATTGATGTTTTCACCTGTGAATGAGAAAAGAATTAAAACCTGAAGTCTTGAATGAAAAATATTTTGTTATGTATGATGTACCCTTGGTATTAATTATTGCACTACTCTTCTGTGTCCTTGTATCCCAAATCCTGGCAGTTTTATCTCCACTGGCTGTCGCAAGCAGGTCTGGGTTTGTAGCATGCCAACACAATTGATCGACACTACCATTATGTCCTCGGAAGGTAGTTTCCTTTGTCTGAAATGAACAACCAAAAATATGGATGCTGATTAATGCAACACTTAAGCTAACAAAGGGGCAAAATAAACCATAACAAAGTTATGGTATGACAAATGATGCAAGATAGGTTATGTTTAAGCCGGCTTACCAGACGGTCATCTTTCAGCGTAAAAACTGAGACAGACTTGTCAAATGAACCAGAAGCGAGCCGGCGCCCATCAGAACTCCAACCGACAGAGTGAACTTTTGAAGAATGAGCTGGATATTCACGAATTTTACAATGAGTCTTGAAGTGGCTCTGCAGTTCATCAAGTTTGCTGTAGAATGATGCGGCACCCACCATGTCTAGGCGCGCACTTTAAAATTCAATGATTCGAAGAACTTTCCCACTCATAAAAACTTTCTATGAGTTCAAATCAAACAAATTTGGGTAAATTTAATGCCAAAGCGAAACAGTGTAAACAACGGTAAGAAAGGAATAACTTCATCTATGTATAATGCATAAACCATAGACAAGAAGAGATAAACGGTCTCATCTTTTGACCTCATCTCTGCCACAATGTCTGAAGTCTATGAGTGACGTCACCGGCACCGGCATGAGCGGGTTCGGCAAGACCAGGGCAAGACGTAACGTGATTGTGTGTTTACAGTGTTTTGGTGCTATTTTGTACAGTGTGTGAAGAGTGATTTTCTGTTTCAACTATGTGAAAAGTTACTAGGGTCGTTCGCGAGTGCAAAACTCTACAGTTGGATAACTGAATTTCGTTGCAGTTCAAGAAAACAAGAAGCTCAACGATCGCTACAGGTAAGGTGGTAAACTCAAACGCTCTGAAACAACCCTCGTTTTGTCTTGCGTGTTAATGAATACGTCTTCGTCCTCGAAAACGATGATTTAATCATTTAGTGAACAAGTTTAGGTTTGGAGTCTCCCGGTTTTCCCTGCGGAGCTAGACCTAGACCGTGCTTCACACTTGCTGCTCCGACTACCCGTGCTCCGCTTGCTGTGTTCGTGTGCTCTATTCGAAAGCTTTCCTCCTACAAGTTCTTACAAATGTTTCTTCAACAGTCCATTGTCAATCCTTTTTGCTGTAGTTAGCGTTGCTTTTAACGGAAACCGAGGACTGGAAATTAACCTCTTCGCAGTCAGCTCTCCCGCGCCGTTCATATGCTGCTTTGTTTATTTACCCCATATTTCGTTTAGTTTGTATAGTTGTTGTCGAAGAACGTTCGTGTTACTGATGTTTCTAGTTTTTAGCCAAAAGGTGATTCTAGTTTATTTTGTCTTCGGTTCAATATGATGAGAAGTATTCAGCCAGGGAGGACTCTTTTGGAGTCCCTTTTAACCGAACTTGTCACCATGATACAGCCCAATATCGGTCGCTTTTCTTTTTCTTATTTTTTGTGAAAACTTCGAACTTAATCAATAAGTCTCCTAGACGATTTTAAGGAGTACGTTGAAGCTGCAGTCCTCGCGCTTCTATGACCCCTTTCATTCATGACTGGCAACTGCTTAGCTTTCGTATTCGTAGGTTTGCACAAATTTTTAAGTGTTGTCAGTGGTATAGTCTAGTCCAAAAAGAATTTATATAGTAAGCGTTCAGGGGCGATTACAACGCTGTGTATTCAAATGTCATAAATATTTGAACGAGCGAAGCTATTAAGCGCTTTCTCGGAGGCGGGCTTAAAAATGTAGATGCGGAAATGACGCCTTGTACCGTATTATACACACCTAAAAGGCTTTCTCTGTTTTTTTTTCCTTCTTTTTTTTTTCTCTCCCTAAGGAGGAGGATTACACGGAATCCTCCCGTTTTGATGCAGCTTTTTTTAAAGACTTACTATGGTGAAAATTGGCCTCTCCCCCTTCCCTTGTTCTATTCGCTGCAGCTTCTCAGCGTGGCTTTGGTGGTCGGTAGGCAACCCACATTACCTCTGTATTGCTTGGACGATCCAGCAAAATCGGTTGGTTGTGTGACTGAAATAAGGGAGCTTAAACAAATGGAACACTGTAAATCAAATACAATACAACTCTTTATTTCAATAAAATAGCCAGATACACATTTTCTATTGCTTTTAAACCTGAACTACATTTAACAATATTAAACTATGTTATTGATCAACCCGTCAAAGAGGTCCAAAGAATAAGATATAACGCCGTCGCCAGATATGTGATGCAATCCTTATTAAGGCATTTCAATAGCCCTGAAGTTTACAGTTCACATGTTGTGAAGGCAAGATAAGCATGCAGGGGGAAAGGAACAGTCAAAATGAGGTTCACAGAGGGGATTTTAACGTTTACCCGACATAGACAGTTTCCAACACGAAGAAAAAAATAAAATAAAAAAAAACTAAAAAAACATGATCGTAGATAACAAAGTTCACAAAGAGCTGGCCCAAGCCTTCCAACATCTATGATCATAGCGTTGTTTTAGTTCCATACTTCCTCGTACAAGTTTAACAACTACGTTAGCCAGAAATGAGATATTGCCGTCTTTCGATCACGAAGACGTAACTTCAAGAAAACAGTAGATCACAAACATTCCTTTTGTTCCGGAAGTTCAGTGGTTCAAATCCAGGTGTTTCGGCCCATTTTCTCCACTTTTTTGTTACCTTTTGCATTGAGAGTGAAAAAACGGGAATACTTGCTCTGACCAAAGACAAGCTCTTCTGGGGAGTTCATTTGAGGATAAAGAACATCCTGTATACGAATAAAGAGTTGAATATCATTCAGAGTTGGCACAGCTCAGTTTGAACTTTTTCTCGGGTATGTTGACTTTCATACCATCCAATATCGAGAAAGTTACTTTAAATATTTCAACAAATAGTGGGTGATCATGAACGATACGGGCAAGTACATAAACATGTCGTCTGCCCTTCCACCCTGTGGGCGCGTTCCAAAAAGTCTTTGTATGGCAAAAAAAAACCTGCCGAAAAATAGACGCGTTTTTAAAGTAAAGACCGCTATAACAATCATAAAAAAATGGAGCACTCAGAGTAAAATCTATGAATTTTAAATGGTCCCTTATCGGAATGAACCACTTGACTTTATAAGCGGGTGAAACATATTGAAGATGGCAGTACCGTCATTGCAGGAGACCTATCACTAATTTTTTCGCAACTCATAAAAAATGTTCAGCATTTTGAAAGTGGGGTAAAGCATTATCCTCAATGCCCATGAGATTGCCACGTGGTGTGCGAGTGGGACGGAGCATTGAAGGACATGCCCGTATGGTAAGGCAATAAAAACAGCAATTAAAACTAAAACGGCAAAAAAAAAGAAACGTTGGTAAAACAAAGTCTATCTCTTGCCGGGCTTGTTATTTACCGAATTTTCATTTTTTTCGCCAAAAACTTGGGTCAATTAATATGGGTTGAAATCAAGTGGCGTTTTTTTAAAGTTCTTGTTTTTTCTTTTTTTTAAAACATTCAGGAAAAAAAAGCTGGCCGGACTTTTCTACAAAAGAATGTTCACAAAGATACAAAATCCTTATCTACAATATAAATACAATATTCTAGAAAAATAACTAGGTTTTGTACAAGAATACTGTCATGTTGCTAGGAATAAATCATATTACACATCAACATTTTAAGTCATTTCAGGTAATAATCTGGTCACTCGGTTAAAACCCGACTCCGCTCAAAAATGTCATTTTTTTTATTTTTTATTTTTTTTAAGATATCAGTGAAATGTTTCGGCAGTGGTCTAATCAGGTCTAAGAATGAGATCATAAGTAAATCGTGGCGACCGAGTGGAGTCTTCAAAATTTACTTCAATTTAATCGGGAAATATATATCCGTGGAGCGTGAAAAAATCAAATACGAGGTGCTAGTTTAACACGAGAAAAGTAAAGTGGTAAAACATCTCACTGATATATCATAATACTTAAGTATCACAAATAAATTGTACATCTACGGAGCGGAGTCGATAAAGGTGAATAAAACTTTTGTAATCCATTTCATGCCAAATTTTTCATACGTAAAATTTACGGAGAAAGAAGTCATTATATTTAAGTAGATATGTTAACGGGCATAATGGGCAGTTCAAGATTTTTTTTAATCATCGAAGAAAGATTCTAGTTTTTATAGAAGAAAGTTGAAAGCCTCCCTGGAAGTGGGGAGCCACTCTAAGGAAACTATCGGAAGCTTTTAAAAGGTAAAGTTTTACAAGTTTTATATGGCTTCTCTCCCCGCACCCGTGTTGTTGCAACTCACAATCAGCCATCCAGAGTTGTATGGTAACTCAAAGAGTTTCCATTCTCCAAGCTGTGAGACATTTGAGCTGCGTTTTTAGCGGCAAGTGAGAAACCGTTTTTAAGGTTGGGGTTTATTTGTCGACCCATTCATGCGTTAAAGAAAAACTTAAGACTTTGAGTATAGTATTTAAGTTTTAAGTTGAATAGTATTGAAAAACTTGTACATAAGTATAATTGGCCGAAATGGATTATTGTGACATTTAATCATGAGCTCGTCTTAGGCTCATGGATATGGCACTCTGTCTTAGCCGAGTATTCATAATGGGTCCTCAAGATCTTTCTGAAAGAAAAAGAATTCTTGAGAGCCGATCATGAAAGCGACTTTGAGCACAGAGGTGTTAAACATGCATGTTTGATTCAAAATTAGAATGAAAACATACACCGAAAGTTTATTGATGACTCTTAAAACTCTGGAGGTAAAAGGAAAGAGAAAGAAAGAATCCCTTTTAGCAATTAGACAGAAATCACAAATAGTCGAACAGCACCGAATGAAATGCCGCTCATATAATCTTCAAGTAGTTATCAACGAGATTATAATACAAAAGGAACACAAAACGAAAAACAGTGAAACGTTGATTTGCGCGCGTTTTACAGCCCCGCAAAGTGAAAATGAAAGTTAACGTAATATACAACAAATACTTAACAAATTACGTTGTATTTTTATTCTTTTTTTTTCAAGCGAAAATTTTTGAGGAATTCGCTTATCACTGGTTTCCATTCTTACGTAGCCGTGGGAAAACTTAATTAAAATAATGAATACATCGAACTTCAGGCCTTTCTTTATCACAAGTGTCTACGTTAATAGTAAGTACAATAAAATGAGATGAAATCACATCGTTACAGGGAACTGGCTCCCTGTACAAACTTGGTCTCCTCTTTGTCACCATGCGATTGTTAGCAAACATCACGTTCGTTCTGATAATAAGCTTTGCGATATGATCAGATACATAAATGATTCTGGATTTAAATTCAGTTTAATGTCGAAGTTGAATGAAACAGTCCCTCCACATTTGGGACTTTTACCTCTATTAGATTAGTTCTGGAAGGCCGAAATCGATTTGTCGGGAAAAATATGCGCAAGTCTTATTTCAGATACGACCTATATTGTCAACCCATTAAAAAATCACGTGCCTATGGGCGAAGAGTGTTTTTTTGTCTTCAAAAAAGGCGCACACACCCATAGACGAGAACAGTCAGAAGTTAATCCTCACTGAGAACCTCAAGGAGGAGTCTGTGAAGACTATCCAAACCTGTCAGGAAGCCACAGTCGGGTCCGTGGTGGACCGTGCCTGTGGAGCTGGACCCACCTCTCGTCCGGAAAGTGGTATTGGCAAAGTCGATCATACGAACGTCCACTTTCGCCGAGCATGAGGTAGAGCTGCTACCCTGTCCAGACGACGAACCAGGAGGTGTAGATACCCGCCGCTTGGTCGTCGTAGTCTTTGTACTTGATTCCTTAACGTTGGTGAGATTCGGTCGGAGGCGCTTGCTGTTAACCTCGACGGCGGAAGGGGAGAGCTCCTCATCTTCTTCATCCTCCTCCTCTTCATCCTCCTCCTCTTCATCCTCGAGGCCATTGCTTCTGTTGGGATGGTGAGGGAAGCAGATCCTCTTCATCGCCGAAGTGGATGATTTAGGAAGATCGCAGTCGGACGAAAGTTCTTCTGAGCTCCCTTCACCCGCCAGCAGGTGAGGAGGAGAGGAGCAGAAGTCGTCGACATCGCTGCCGTACAGCATCCACGGGCGTTCACTGATTGATCTGCTTGTATCTGGAGGAATATATTCTTCTTTAGTGTTTGAAGAGGCAACAGGATAGAAGAAACAGAGAAAGAAACGTACCTCTGCTTTGTGCCTGCGGACGCGAGTCAAGGAACATAGTTTCTTCGGAGATGGGGAAGAAGCGTGGAACAGAAGAAGTCTTTGCGCCTCTCGCAGCAGCCTCGCCGAATCCTCTCTGATGAGAATCTTGACTCATCTCGTCGTCAACGTCCGAATCATCTCGGGATGTCATGAAGTCCAAGGACGAGTTACTTGTGTCAGCGTCATAACAACAGTCGGGCCCTCTACTGTTGTCTTCGGACTCCCTAGTTCCTGAAGAAGGAAATCAAAAACATTAGTGGGCATCAACGGGTGACCTCCAGTATTGCCATGTCGCTTTTTTTTTTTAACTTACCCTCGTCGCTGAGAAAACTAGAGGAGGCGCAACAGTCTTGGTTATCCACGCTACTACTGGGCAGAGAGTGTCTTCTCGGAACTATTGGAATGTCAGGCACATCATTCCATTCGCACCCTTCGTAAACCATAAGGAGGGAACTATAACAGAAGAATCACATCAATCTTTTGTCCCCGAAAATGGCTTCAAATGCGGATAAAGGACATCGACTTACCATGAGTAGAATCGGAAGCTACATTGTCTTTCAATCGCTCTTCTCAAACTTTCCAGCCTTAATAATACCTCCTGAATAACCTGCGTTCTAAGCTGGTATCCATTATGGAAGAATCGATAAAGAGCTGCTTTGAAGCCCTCTTCATTCAGTTCACGCCCCCAGTACTTATCACGTTTTACGTAATTGTCAGTGTCAGCTTGATACACCTGTGGAATTCCAGATGAAGCGTGTTAGACATTGGCACTTACAGACCAGTACCTGGACGATCTGAACGAGTCTTACCTGCATTCCACAGAGGCGGACCCCAAGAGAAGCCGACGTACTCGCCGCGCACTTCGCCATCTGCTTACTCCTCTTCTCAGCTGATGCATTGTCACCGTATTGTCTGGTCCCCATCTTTAGGTCTAAGATGCAGGGTTGCCGGTAGCGGGAAGTGATGTTTTCTAGGAGAAGGAACAGCTGCTTGTTGCCCGATCCGCTGTCGGAAGATGACGAAGACGAGCTTCCCCCGCGGACCTTCATTCTGAGGACATCATCACGGTCCCTCTTCCGTTTAGTGGCCCGAGCAGGCTCGTCTCGGAAGCTGGGACTGTATCTTTTGTCGAGCATCATACCCCCGCTGTTAGTCGCTTGCATCACACCTGTAACATGTACACCATAGAGTTCAGCAATTGTATTTTCCATAACCTGTGTCCCACCTTTCGTCGCCGAGCGGCGCGGCAGCGGAGCCAGGCACACGGCACCCAACCGATATCCTAACTTTTCTGGATCGAGAATCCATAGCAAGTCAATGCATGGATATCCATAAAAATCCAAGGATATCCAAATGGATATCCATAAAAACATAGATAATTAAAGTCTGGTATCCACAAAAACATGGATATCCATTCATAGATACTTATTGTTTACGGATAACCACTGCAGAATGTCCTTGCATGGATATCCCTGCTTGAATATCAAGGTGGATATCCACACTTGTATGGATAATTGAAGACTGAAATCCAAAAATCTTAGATATCCATGTTGATATCCGTTGATTTTCGGAAATTCATGTATGGATACGTTATGGATTCTCGGACCATGATTACATGTTTAAGTATTATATCGTTGATACATCGTTAATACACATAATCGAATAAAATGTCGAACCCGGGTGGAAAACAGGGCGTGAGAAATGCAGTGTGTAAAGTGTGCCTAAATGGTTCAACGAAAACGATATAAAATTCAGAAGTCAAGAGCGTCGTATTTTTCTTCACAACTCAGGCCTATGTCTACACCATCTGTATACAAGATCTAAGTCAAGTCGGTCCCCCTTAGGGCGGCCGAGGGTCTCACAGGAGGGACTCCCAAAATAGTTTCGGAAAAGATTTCAGTATTAAGGGAGCAGAAGTGGGTCAGTAGCTCAGGAGATGCGCTTTTAACTGCACAGCTGCGGTTCATTTCTAGCTGCGTGTCGAACGTGATGAATACTCACCCTTGTACTGCGGAACGAAGGTTTGGATATCCCTGGGAATGTTTCGATAGAAGTCCAGCTCTCGGGAGTTGAGTGGCTTGCATATGGTGCTTTGGTCTAGAAGTAGCAGTCGGGTGTGCCCTCCAACCTGAAACATTCCAAGTCATCTTAAGCAAGACTGCTCAACTTCGGGTTTACTTGAAAATCATTGAGTCCATTCAACCCAAATCCAATTTTGCGTAAGGGGAAGATTAAACTAAGAGGGAAATGTGGATTTGTCTAGCCCTTTCATGGTCGCACTCCAGCCGGTCTGTCAGAATATAAGATTCGGAATATGCTGGTATCCGTGTCGGTGACAACGGATGTAGTTATTCTCTGTTCCTCGTGTTTGACGAGCCACCGAGTAGGCCTTCTGTGGCAACAAATCAGCAATGAGTTCCGGAAATAGCCGAACGCGAACGTTCACAGCCGTGGCCTCTGGGGTGGTTCGACAGTTGGTCGTCTCGAAAGCTCGCCTAACTCGAGTAAACACCTCTGACTTAAACGAGTAGATTAACAACAAAACTATATAAACCAAACGGGCATTGAAAAATATGTGAAAATTAAGTGCAACATATGATTTGGAACGGCTACTTGAGTGATAGCTTGCGGTAACAACACAGACACATAAAAAGCTGATGAGGAACATTCACTACTGAACATTCGTTTGAAGTGATTAACTTTGGGTACCTCCAATCTTTTCTCGGGGGTAAGTTTTGAAACTCACTGCCAGCAATGCAAAGCGACGCTACAATGCAGGCGACCATCAAAGGGGGAACGGCGCATGTTCTCGGCATACTGCAGACCCGTGCGGTTGCGGCATGCAAGGACATGTTGAGGTACTTGCATGCGTCATGCATGGTGCGGCATATGCGTCGAACTTACGGCAGTAGCGCACCGAACACAGTGCAGCGCAACCGTGCGGCATATGCGCCTAACATAGCGGCATATGGGTGGCACGCGTTGGCGGCATATGCCGAGGCGCATGACAGGGTCGGCACTTACCTGTCGGATTGCTGGTATCGGGACTCAGGGCGGTACTCCCTACGGAGATGGAAGCTATCCAAAGCCCGTTTTGCCCTCGTCGCGACAGACAGACAATATCTGTAATGTCACAGAGTCATTAACTTGCCCCCTCCCCCCACCCTCTTTCCGATGGGTACCTCTTTGTGCATGGTTATGGAATAACTACAGGCTTATTCGGAAAAGTCCCTTTTGCAGAAACTTACCTAAAGAACCCACTTAAGCCCAACAATTGATTCCAGCCGTATGTGCGCAAACTCTACTCGCTACAAAAACTAATTACCAGCCATTATGTCTTCTATAAGGATGTAAATTTTCATATATGACCCTAATTGTATCGAGAGGACATGACTAGATCAAACGTTGAAGTAGGCCATTTTTAAGGAGTGAGACTTTAGTGGTGATGAACGTATAGCACCTTTCGAAAAGATCTCCAAGAAAATAGAGCCAAACGTCGTGAAAATTTACGTTATTGCTCGAAAAAACAACTGCGTATCTTGGATTCAAGGATAAGTTAGCTTTGTGGTGGGTGGTTCTAATGTGTTTTGGGCCTAAATGGATTTTTTTTTGTGCTACAATAATGTTCTTGTTTGTGAAAATTACGCCCATCTTTTCGATTCCATTCACCGTAATAAAAATGCGATCCTCAGATCCTCACCAGAGCTTGGAATTTTTCTTTGGAAGCTTCTCTCATCAATCTTCTCCGGGAATAGCCCCTAAATTCCCCCTTACTCTAACAGGGGATCGTCCTTAAATCTATGATTTTACGGACGTCCCCTGAGGCCACACACAAAAGCATGCACACCTACTAACTCACATTGAAGCTCGAAAGCAAAATGAGATGTAAAATGAGGGATCGTAACATGCTGATTTGATTGTTGGCTGTCTGACCTGGTTGTGGAGCGGCAAGAGCGCGACCTCCTGGTCGTCGTGGAAGAGGTCCTCCTCGCTAACATCTTTGGTATCGTAGTCTTCCACGTCGGCTTTGACAACGTCATTTTGTAAAGTGTTATCATGGATTGTCGTGCTGTCGGATTCTCCCATGCCCCAGTCTGAGGAGTTGTAGACCATTCCAAACACGCGAGTCTCTGTGTAGGTGCACTTGGGACAACGTAGCAATCCCCACTTGTCATAGAAACAACTTCACAGTGAAGTGGGAAGGAAAGATGATCGCGCGAACTGCAACAGAATAAAACAACAACTCGTTAACATCACACAGTTTACAGCAACTGACTGAGCTGGAATTCTTGATTCCAACTGACGTAACAACTCCTTGGAATCCTTTCTATCGGAACGAAGTCGCTGAACGAACATTACACTGATAATCGGAACAGCGGTTAGCCTCTCGTATGTTAAAACTGCCCAAAGTATTTGAAGTGAAATTTAGCTTTAGAGAAATTCGAAGGATTTTCCCATTAAATTACGCCATTTTAAAGCTTTGAAAAATGCTCTAATTTTTGTATTGCAGTTTTCCAGAGGGTGGTATTTTTTGAATTGTGACCATTCTGAGCTAACAAGATCATCAAAATAATATTTTCTATTTCCGAACGGCATCGCTGGGCGGTAGTACACGCTAAAAATTAAGTAGTGAAAATTCGCTCCTAAATAGTGAAAATAGAGCCACTAATTTGCTAATAGTGGATCAATTTTCACTATTTAGGAGTTAATTTTCACTCCTAAAGCAAATTCTACTCCTGATATTTTTTAGCGTGTAGGTCAAGCTTATGAAGATAAAAGCACCATAACAAAGATTTTGGTTAGTTTTAATGGTAGACTTTTCAATATGCTTATCAATCAAAAGCTCTCGCCCATCTCATTCCATAGGTCTGTATATTGATGAAGGTGCACCTCGAAAACCCATCAAGTTCATGTACCCGTTTAACTTTCTTAAAAGGTATAAGACTAACCCAAAAGG
>Ga0058701_10002420_pt1 | contig 14138 bp, 10 predicted proteins | sample AgamicOrMae_FD_97039 | JGI IMG/M metagenome (GOLD analysis project Ga0058701, IMG submission 97039) | Agave microbial communities from Guanajuato, Mexico - Or.Ma.e | ecosystem: Host-associated > Plants > Phyllosphere > Phylloplane/Leaf | place: Guanajuato, Mexico | collected 2012-06-04 | reverse complement strand
TAACTAGAAACCTTTTATTAATATATATATCTTTTTGCATCGTATGTATGTGTGTCTCTGGCGCACGCTGGTTTTTCCCCCGCGTGTTAGCGTTCGTGTGGAGCAGCTCAAATGTCCACTACAGAGAGTTAGATCAGCTGTTGCAGGGACTGATGCGCAAAATTTTGCGGCAGTTCTCCCAGCTGAAAACAAGCGTCACAAAACTCCGAGGACGCGCACGATGGTCAGTTGAGAGGGTGCTAGATGTGCGTTTTAGGCATCGGCGGCATCCAAATGAGCCACCCGACGCTAAAAGGGGGCGCCAATGATCCCATCAATGTCTAAACCTGTGGGTCTTCCGCCTGACTCCCCGCTTTGTCACTGAGTGGCTCAAGTGTTGAGAGATCTGATTCGCAAAGCATACCCGCTCGACGAGCCTTGATCTTCGCTATCAGGTTTCATGCGAGACAATCATGGCAAACATGGCTAGCTAAACTCGGGCAAAGTCTTCGAGCAAAGTGGCGTCAAGCTAGTTGAAGTGGTCAAGTTGACACATCCTGCCTCGAAAGCATGGCCATTCTTATCGTTGCAGCGTTTCGGAAACTTCCAGTTTTGGCTATGAAAAAGCGATATCGAGTTAAACACTTGGTTTCTTTGCACTCGAAAAAATGGACACCAAAACCCCGACGAGGTACGAAAAGAGTACAACATGGACGGCTTGAAAATCGTTCATCATGTTTCCATGTTTAGCAGCCCATGGTCGACTGAGTTACAGATGCAGTGAGTTCCGAAATACGAGTGGAGAAAAGCGATAACCATACCTCGTGAAACATTGTAACAGGTCTGGCGAAGAGCCTCAAGATATCGCATTGGGCGCCAGCGCTAATTGCGCATCATTGTCCCGCTCGCGCAGAAACGTGGTATTTGTTTGTATGCTGCGGCATGCATACAAATTTGAACGACTGAAAGCCGGCATTTTCCAATGATTTTGTAGAGACGAGAAAAAATGGTGCTAGTGGTTCCCTGTTAATTGCACCGGCACAACTTGGTCGGATGAAGATGTTCAAGGATTTCAAGAGCTCTCACAGGAATCAGCATAATGCGACAAATACCAGTCAAGTGTAACAGGGAGCTCATCAAATCTGGCGTCAGGCCGGATGGGCGTGATGAAACTCAGCATCGACCCTTAAGTATCAGTTTCGGTCAGGATTACGGTTGTTGTCTTACATCGATCGGAAATTCAAAAGTTATGGCGCAAGTGTCCTCAAATATCTCCGAACCTCGTTTGACTAGGCCGTCTGAAGGTGTGATAAACATACGAGTCGACCTATCGCTCTTGGGTTCATCCAACTACGACACTTCCAGAGGTTCTGAAGAATGTGTGCAACTAACAAGATTACTACACAAGGGTATTAAGGATGCCAGATGTATCGATCTCGAGGCTTTGTGTATCATTAGTGGAGAGAAGGTTTGGCACGTCCAAGTCGATGTCACTGTGCTGAGTCACGAAGGAAACCTGATCGAGGCTGCCTCTATAGCCTCTCTCGCGGCACTGGCACATTACCGAAGACCAGAAGTCACAATAGAAGATGGTAACCTGGTTCTCCATTCCTTTGACATGCGCGAACCTGTCAGATTCACCATGTTGCACTACCCATTTCTAATGAAATTTGCTTTCTTCAAGGAGGCCACAGTATCCTTTGTGGACCCAAGCGAAGATGAAGAGAGGTTCTGTGATGGTTATCTCATAGTAGGTGCAAATATTTTCAAAGATATCACCCTCCTACACATATCAGGCAAGTCGCTCATCTCCAAAGATCAAATCATGAAACAGTGTAATTACGCTGTTAAGCGAACACGGATCTTGAGTGATGAACTCAAGAAGGCCTTACATCAAGACGAACTAGGCAGGATGGAAGACAAGAAACAGAAACAACCTTTCAAGGGTAACATTTATGAGACGTTGGCACGAGTTTACTGAAACTAAAGTTCCCAAGTCATGCCTATTCAATGAGTCACAACTTTGAGAGCCTACTTAATTGCTATCTCTGAGCTTTGGCCTGGAGTCTCTCCTTGACCGATTCCGGAATTCCTTTCAAGACTCGCGAGTGGATCTCTGCCTTCAGAGTTGCGATCACACCGAGAGTATTGTGATAGTCCCCTTCGCTACCGTAGGTGTAATCGATTTGATTTCCTAACGAATCGGTGAGTTGGCCTCCCGCAGCCCGGAGAAGAGCTTCTGGTGCACCGGTATCCCATCGCTTACAGCCGTTCGATGTGAAAACGAATGCATCTGCACGGCCTTCTAAGACTAGAAGAGCTTTGTAACCAGCACCACCCACTTTGAGCACCTTATCAGGCTTTAAATTTGCAATTGACTCTTCAACATTGGCGTTGGAGTGCGATGCGGTAGTAGTTATGATAAATCTATCACCCGGTGCACATTTTGGTTCAATGCCGAAACAGCCTGCGCCAACTAGGCCCCACATGGTTCGGCCCTCGAGCTTAGCAATCTCTCCAAGTGTTTCCTTCCCTCCAGTATTGACACTATCAATCCCATAGCCGTGGAATGGTTGATGGATTACACCAGCCACAGACCGGCCATTACAAGAAATACCTATGAGTACTGTAACGTGTTCGAGCAGACCTTTCACGAATTCCGTAGTTCCATCTAAAGGGTCCACCCAGATAGTCAAGTCGCTCTCCTTCAAGTCTTTGAAACTCTCAGGTATAGCCATATTCAATACATCTCGATCGTATTGATCAATCAACAAAGTTTGATCTTTCTTCAGGTCTTCGTCGAGTTGCTCCTCTCCTACGATACGACATTGTGGAAACTTGTTTGACACATTAGCAACTATGATCCGCTGAACTAACCGATCGGCCTCCGTTTGATAGTCTAGCAACCCATCACTTTTATCGACTACATCCAATTTACCTGACAGGGTGATCCTACGAATCTCGGAACCAGATTTTCTAGCTAATGACACTGCATGTGATAATAACCTCAACATAACCGGAGAGTCTAAATTTGCTTGCATGATGAATGATAATTTGATGACTAATTGCTTAACCTAAATGTGATAACCTGAATTCATCCGGAATGATTTGTCGCCTGGCGCTCTTCAAACTCTTCTGACTAGATCGATGAAGGTCGATAGCATTAACCGGGATCGAATGTGAGGTTTTTTAAGAGCCGTCTATCTTTTTTCTCCCTATTATCTCACTAGAATGGAGTAGCAGGCACAAATTGTATGCCCTATGCCTTTCTGTTGGACCGGGGTGCCTCGTCGATACCGTCCCCTTCTGTTCACAATTATGTAACAATCCTAGGGTTATTTGGGCCCTCCGTAAGACGTTGCTCTATGGACCCAGACCCAGGCAAGCTGAAGCTCAATGACTCAGATTCAGACTGTCCCTCGGAACGACTGAACCGTTATAGCACAAAAGTATGATCAGGGATGAGATAGACAAGACTAGAACTATGCTGGAGCAGGGACTTATTGATGTAACCACAGTGAATATCGATCGGATTTGCCTTCATGGGTTCGCTCCTTGGGCGCACCAAGTGGCGCACACTTGCCCAATCCGACAATATTTCGCCCGGAGAGAAGCAATGATGCGCGGTATGCGGACGCGATAGCAAAAAGCTAGGAAATTACAGTGCGTCTCAATAAGGTGTAACAAAGAAAGACGCGTGTTTCGGGAATTTGCCGTAGCCTGCCCGAGAGTGGAGCGCCACTCCCACTCGCACCGGGCCTGAAACCGGAGGCATTCTTGCAGATGGCGGGTCGCGGTCCGGGGGCGCGGCTTTTTGCGGGCCTACACTTTGAGTACCGATGCGCAGAAGTGGGGAAAGGTGATCTCCATATGTTGAGACGCACTGGTAGGCGTGACAATCTATTGAGAGTGGAACCGCTGCTGCTGGCCAGGCCAGGCCAGCTACCATCAAGTCAAAGTCCACAATCATCTAACCTATGGTTTCTTGCGCACTCAACTGTTGAGTGCGACTGTGTGACACAGACCGTAGGTGAGCGATTGATGAAATGCGCTGATCGAACGCTTTCGAGCAGTGTTCAATTTAGTGTGCGCCTTTGAGTCTGTTCGGGCCAGCAAACTAGTGTTGTTGTTTATGCTATGGCATGGTCCTCTGCCTGCACCATTTGGCTGGCTTCTTTCTCTGTGTTTCTCACTGTCTGCCTCTCTGTCTCTCCGCCTTGCTCACTTACTGTCTCTCTTTAAATTCCGCACTGTAGAGCATTGATCTATCTCAGTCCATAACTCTATTTTGCAGATGGTCATTATATCCTAATTCAGACCACCTATTTTTTATAAATATTTTGCATTAGGATATCGCTAACTTTAACCAATTTATTATATTGAATTTCCTTGTTCCCAATTTAAATCATTAATGTCTAATTTAATGATTTAGGAAACGCTACAATAATGAAACTTGTGACGAAGCAAGGTAGAAAACGAAAGAAAGAATCACCCATCTATAGACAATCAAGCCAAACGGATCACCAATTTATCTCTTCCATCTCAATCTTACCGCTTTGAAATTTCTCTAGAACTCACATTCTATAAAAACCCCTAGGTGATTCTCAAACATTATACTTAATATACCAACTCCTATATTGCTGTATTTTTCAACATACCTTGGATTCACTCAACATTTCCTCCCGATCTATTTTCAATTTTGGGCACCTGTTGATCCGTCTAGAATAAGATCTTAGATCGATCATCATCCACCTCTAAGCATCTCTAACCTCAACCTAACAGCCTACCTCTTGCTCATCATAAGGATTATGAGCATCATATTTGACTCATCTCTAAGAGTGAACAACGAATGGTGATATTTAGGTATTCCCAACTCAATTGAGTAACAAAGCCAATTCTAAAGCACCACCAACTACTGTAAAGAATCGTAGTGAAAGAAACGTAGGAAGAAAACAAATTGATATCAGAGGTTAACAATATCGAACCAAGGAGCGCTTCTAAATGGGTGATTTCCGTGAGAAAATAGGCCAATATTATGAGGTTGGCCGAAGTATCGGTCATGGATCGTTCGGCGAGATCCATGTTGGCATTGACATAAGAACCAGAGAGGAGGTCGCGATAAAAGTTGAGCGTGCAGATACCAAGCATCCTCAGTTGCAACTCGAGGCAGAGCTTCTTAGGAAATTATCTAATGGGCTTGGAATACCCAGGATGAGATACAGTGGAGTAGAGCGTGGATATAACGTGATGGTCATGGACCTGCTTGGACCGAGCCTCGAGGATCTTTTCAACTTTTGTAATAGAAAATTTTCTCTGAAGACAGTTCTACTTTTGGCTCAGCAGATGTTAGCACGCATCGAGTATCTTCACAAGCAGAACTTTATTCATCGCGATATCAAGCCGGATAACTTTTTGATGGGCTTGGGAAGGCAAGGTAATATCGTTCATCTGATTGACTTTGGTCTCGCTAAGCAGTACCGCGATCCCGTTACGAAGAAACACATACCATATCGTGATAACAAAAGTTTGACCGGAACCGCTCGGTATGCAAGCATCAATACGCACCAAGGTATCGAGCAAAGTTGTCGCGATGATCTTGAGTCCTTAGGATATGTCCTGATGTATTTCAATCGTGGTTCATTGCCATGGCAAGGCCTGAAAGCTCAAAACAAGAGACAGAAGTATGAAAAAATCAGAGAGAAAAAGATAGCTACTCCAGTGGATGAACTATGCAGGGGCTACTTGCCAGAGTTTGCCCAATTTTTGAAAGCAAGCCAAAAGCTGAAGTTCGATGAGCCTCCAAACTACGCTTACTTCAGAGACTTGCTCACTGGTGCCTGTAGGAATGAAAGCTTTGCCTGTGACTATGTCTTTGATTGGAATGAGATGTACAAGCGAACTCATCACCACCAACACAAGCTTCAGCAGCAACGACCTCAACAACCTCATACACAAGAACTAATGCAGTTGCAACAACCTAGACCGCAGCCAGCACAACAAACCTGCCTTACAAATGCTGGTGGCCACGCTGAACAGGTGATACACTAGCAATTACCGAGGCCGTTAGGGCTTTGTCAGGAACATGAGAGTGCATATGTGAATGATCGCATAAATAACCATACTGCATCACCAGAGACATGTGGTAACGTTTATGTGAATACACTCTTTGCAAACAATCATCGGAGCCATCATAGCAATCATTATACACTTTACAATCACTACCATGATGCTTCTGGATCGAGCGACCCCCGTCATGGCCGTAATTATCTATACACCCAACGGAGTCTCCATGATCTGAGCCACAACGCATCAACAGATCACAATCACCGTAAAATCAACCACCAGCGGTAGCAACAACTGCATCTGTAACTGAAGACAAGCATAGATATAAGGAATTTGACGATCAACAGTAATAAGAAACAACAGATGCAATCAGTTTTCATTAATGCCACATCAAGTCTATTTCCTGGACCCCATTTGGGCGTCCTCCACCCGGGTGAAACCAAGCTACCCATGAGCATTCTTTGGCCTAGATTCATCTCGCCAAAGAATCGAAAACAGCTCTTGTTGTATTGATATTATCCAATTCAAGCTAGACTTCATCTTTACCTAATTATGTAACTCTAAATATACGAAGAAAAAAATAAAAAACGAAGCGAAAAAATTTGAATCGATTCGGATCTCGTTCCATGTGGCTTTAGCGTTCGAATACCGTCATCTCGTTGATAACTAGGAGACATTTCTAACGAACGAAAGACTATGCTAGGGTTGGGTAGTTACATCTGTCTCACGGTCGTTTACACCGAGATCGTGTTTATTCTCGAAAATCGAGTTCTCACGATGTTGCGCGCTAACCCATCACTCAGGGAATCGAGCGTGAGTCATTGTGATTTGATGTGGTTCCCAAACCACTGGTTTCTTTCTGCAATCATATGTTATTATCATATCTTTCACGCTCCTCGCAACTTGATCCATTATAAAGCTGATTCAAAGAAAGAATCAACTCAATCCAGGTGGCCGGTTTACTTATATTCCTGTCAAAATGTCCATTATTTAGGTTTGTCCTGGCGTCACGTGTTCCAGAGATCGGAGGAATCGATCAGAAATAAACCTCTTAATAAGAAAAAGTAAATCTGCCACGAAGTTTATTTATGACAAGCAAGGTGGCCCTACACACTGCTAATAAAAAGCGTAAGATGGGTTACGGTGATTTCATCGATGATAGTGGCGTGCCGATGGACGGTGTTGAGCTCGATTCTTCCTCAAATGCCGCATCCACTATGACAACTCGCAACATATCCGATCCGGCCCAGTTGCTATCGATGGCTAGTCTAGATCCTCTAAGGCAAGCAGCCTCGAGGCAGATCAACTCAGTCTTAGGAGGCTCGGCAAACAATACCGTCACTGAATCGCCTCCAGACAGACTAAAAGAGTCAGGGCATAATTCCGGACTATCTAACTTTGACAATACAGCAGAGTTGAGCACCACACAGAATGAAGCGATGACAACAAGTGAAGATCAAGCAGCCTCCTTATCTCAGAATTGTAGCTCAAAAATATCGAATGAGAATGAGAGCCCCGATACTGGCTTTAGTCGGGGCTCCACGAAGCAAGCTTCAAATTCGGATAACTGTAATTCTAGTAAAGAGAATCCGAATATCATCAACAACCCCTTCGGTCTGGAAACGATCGATGAATCTGATACTATGTCGATGAGTACAGAGGGCCAGTCCTCTTCGATGGCGTTGGGGCCAGACAATGAGCTCGTCAATCATGGCGAGAAACACAAGAGAGACCAGAAAAGTTTATCTCCTACCAATCGCGAAGCCAAGGCAAATTCCAGGGGTGCATTCAGTGGCAGCGTTACGACAGGTTCTCCGAGTAAGAGCACTTTAAGGAGTTTTGGCGACCTATTCGACGACGACGATCTAGACTAATATTCGACAAATATAAAGATAAAGTTAAGGAGAAAAGTGAGAGAAACAATTCGTTATCCATACCGCTAGTACGCACATAGTGTGTATAAACATTCTTCCGACTATGAGTTGGCGCGAACCTTTTGCAAATTTGCATCAATGTCGATTTTCCCCGACTCGACATTGTTGAGAGATACAGAGATCGCCAAGGTAATCATTGCTAACCTGTCTTCGCGGACGTATGGATGCTTCCCGCATCAATTTGGAGGCGGTGGGCATGCAGCCAAAGAATCGGACACATTCATTCGAGGGAGTTTACATCCAAGAGTCCGGACTAGCGATTTGTCGATGTCTGCGGTCCCGCTTGCATACATCTACCAATGACGCACAATAAACTCCAGTCAGCTCGATCTCCTCGTTTCCCAATCAGCTCCGAGTTTCTCCGTCAGCTGGTTTGAAACAGTCGGACTCAAATCATATCTGAACCCATTGTTTTCATTCGTCGCTGTTGGTGTGCAGGTTCACGAGTGACAGCTGAGCTCAGAACATTTATCGTGGCAAATCATGAATCACAATAGCCCACAATCAAACGAAGAAATTAACGGTCCCCGGCAATATTCGACCACAGAGGCAAATGTTGGAAGACAGAAAGAGTCCTTACCAAAAAATCTCAAACGCCGCATAACTAAATCTAGCAGAAATATCAGGCGATATGCTAGATCCAAATTGCGGCCTGTATTCACTAAATCCGATCGTAATCCGTCGACGAATGATCAATCAACTAGCTCGATTGATAAGAGGGTCAGCGATGCACCACAAGTAGCACCCGTCTACAAGGTAATTATGGTTGGTAGCGGAGGTGTGGGTAAATCAGCACTCACCTTGCAGTTTATGTATGACGAGTTTGTTGAAGATTACGAACCCACTAAAGCGGACTCCTATAAGAAAAAAATCTTATTGGATGGAGCCGAGATTCAAGTAGACATATTGGATACAGCCGGTCAAGAGGATTATGCTGCCATCAGGGACAACTACTTCAGGTCCGGTGATGGATTTTTATTGGTTTTTTCCATAACTGAACTGACCAGCTTGGACGATGTCGACAATCTTCGTGAGCAAATATTACGAGTGAAAAATGACGAAACGACACCAATGTTGCTCGTTGGAAACAAATCTGATCTCGATAGTAGACGTGAGGTGCAAGTAGAACTTGCTGAATCTCGGGCCCAAGAATGGACTGCTACATATATGGAGACATCTGCCAAGACGAGGCAAAATGTTGATGAGGCCTTCCTAGATTTGATGCGTCGTATACATAAAAAGAAATTGTTAGAACAGCAAACCATATCAAAGAACGGCAAGACCAAGAGGAAAGTGTCTAAAAGCTGTTATGTATTCTAAGGGCTCCAATGGCAATGTTTGCTTGGCTCATGCGAAGCAACACTACGTTCTTGGGTCTGGTCTGGCAGATGAGCTTGACATTATTGATGGATACTCATGGATACGCTATCATTTGAGATAATAAGTGAAATTTTTGACACATAGTCCACTAACCAATATCTCATGATGTAGAACCTTTTCCCCAGGGTTCGATAATGTGCCTATACGCCAGTTTTATTTACCGGAGATTCAATCATAGTCGACGGCGTTTGATTTGACGCAACAACGTTCCAAAGCATAAATAGTGATGTAAATCAGGGAATCAAATTACCCGATCGAGGATGTGTACCTCGGTTGGCAAGATATCTTGATACTCCAGATTTTTCCAGGCCACCTTACGTTGTTGCACTGGGACCGTGTTCGAATCGATAAACAATTGATTTGGGTCCGTTGAACACATCATACTAGATATCGATAGTAAAAGCGAGAGACTACGATCACTCCAAAGCTTTAAGATTTTCGCAGTTTTTTCGTCACTTCTCCAAGCGTTCTCCAAATGAGGCTCCCATCCGTCTCTCGACACACGTCTCTATCACATATAAGAGCCCAATCGATAAGGAAATGACGGCGACAGACTTGACGAGACGTTTGATTTCACAAAATGCGACCGTTTTTAACCTGAGTTACCTGCTTTCATCCCTCAGATTTATCACTTTTTCCGAACGATGCAACTGCAAACTCTCTGCCCCTAATTCATCCATAAAAGACTATATTGATTCCAGCACGTTTGCCTCATGGGCGAGTATAGAACCTCGTAGATGGACGCATGAGGCAACGACATTCTGATGTCTAGGATGCCGGCTTTTTAGGATTTGGGTCATATTTGCTCTCGGTCTAAGAGATATCTCTTTGGTCGCCTCCGGCTCCTAAGCAGGCGTCCAACGAGAATGTACAAAGGGTACACAGTGACTCTGAGATGGTTGGACCGAGAGGGCCCAAATTGCCTAGTGCGTCATCACCTACAGTTGATCGTCTATCCTTGTGGACTCAAATTTGATCAGTCCCGCCAACGCCGCTGCAAACAGAGAAGAGGAAAACAGAGACAGAAACGAGAATCCAGTTACACCAATGATCCATTCGAAACTTTGGATTTCCTAGCCAGCGGGAATGAGTGACTCTCAAATGAGCTACGTCGGCCAGATCTTGGCTCAGATGGAATTCCAAGTTGCAAGCAAGTGTCACAGTCAGACATCAAGATCTCGTCCGTTCGAGCGAACGAAACTTTATCGAGACAGAACATTGGCTCGCCACTATTTCGAGTCGTGGCTCAGAAAGCTGGAAGCCAATTCTGGTTCAAAATTCCTGGTCTAGCGTATTCATGGCAAGTATAGGTAGCTCTCTCTAGCTCCGGAGATGGTACTCGTGCGAGCACCTCCCTTTTTAAATCGACTAACGGGAAATGACTTTATCGATGAGCCTCTCGATCGAGTGTGCGACAGATCCTCGAGCTATTAATGAACAACAATTAGACACCTTCGGGCTCTTAGATGTAGGGAATCGGCCAAGTCGGTAAATTGTCTACTGAGTCGCATAAAGTCATCGAAGTCTATCAGGTATCGATGATTAAGTGTACGTGATGACTAGGCTTGACAATCTTGTGCGCGAGCGATCGCGAATCCCAGAATACTTTTCACTGGCATTATTGCATCACCCCCAGTTGACAAATAGGCGTTCCGAGAAAGTGGGCTTCGCGACACTGCCGGTCACTTCGAGATTTGCTAGTTCAGCCGACACCAATACCAAGCCAGGATCATGGGTTAGCGGAGGCTTAGACGTGCTCGGTGGACATTGAGATAGTCCAGAGATACAGTGTTATGCATAAATATTCTTGAAATCGTGCTGCGCTTGCCACTGATCTTGTGGAAAAATGTGCGAGCAGAGCCTTTTTGGTTGCATCGGATCAACTCGGACCGAAGCAGAGATTATTGATATGACCCTATTCAGAGGTTCAAGAATTTACTTAAATCATCATGACGATGAATGTGATCAATAGTATTAAGGCTGTAATCATACTCCAGATAGATGGAAGAAGGGCCATTGCCAAGTATTACGATGATCAATTACAATCCACATGCAAGCAGTTTGAAAGACGCCTCTTTTCTAGGACCAAAACGACCAAACCCAAAGATGAAGTCCTCGTAATGGATAGCTTATTGGTTGTGCACAAATTCATAACCGATTCCCACATATATGTTGTAGGGGGCAGAAACGAGAACCCAATGGTGCTGGAAGGAGTTCTGAGTTGCTTGGTAGAGATAATCAATTCCTTGCAAACCAGCTCAACTAGTGGCAATGTTGTCTTGGAGAATCTCAGCCGTGTCATATTGGCTCTTGATGAGATTTGCGATTCTGGAATGATACTCGAAATTGACCCAAACCTTGTTATACAGAGAATAACCGCTACGAACCATGACGACTTTGATTTGTCAATGGCCCAAAGAACTGCAAGACGTATCTTCGGCTTATAAATAAGGGCAACTTCATTGAGCTAGATCACAAAGAGGGTGCCTGAAAAACGCCCGTCAAAATTATGTAAGAGAAAGACAGGGGGCAAATAAAACTTGGAAGATTTAAAAGTTTAAGCCTAACATTACATGAGTTCTTGCTGATGAGATATGTACAATTCCGTGCGCCAATGTATCAGGGTCGGAAATGAGTTATAACCTCTTCTTGAGAATGTATCTTGAGATCTTTAACGGCTTGCGTAGTTCTTTTACTGATCTCATTGATTAGCTGAATATCATCATATGATAATGGTTCATACTCTACCCTACGTCTCTCTTGGCTCCTGCCAACGTGCTGAGGAGAATTGCCACTGGTTGTCGTGCCCGAAGTTATGTTGCTTGAGTTGTTTAGGTTGCCACCAATCTTTCCCCAGTTAGCGTTCGAGGAACCGATGGATGGGCCCATAGACGAGTTGACTCTGGTGGTTGTATCTAAGGTTGGACCACCGACATGCCTCGCCATTCGTGCATTCGATGACCTCATTGGTAAGGGTGTCTTGATCTGATTCAATCGTGACTGGTAAGCCTTTTGTCTTTCTATGAACTCTGCCGGTTGGATAACCATGGACTCACCTGGAGCCACATCAATAACATTTGCAGCCATCTTTTGATAAATCCTATCTAAAGCTGACTGTTCCACTGTTTTCCCCCCATTGCCGCAATGGTTCATCGATCCATATGATACGTCATCTCGATTTGAATCCAGTGAGTTGTTCAAGCTCGTGGTAGAGGGATAACGGTCGTTTATGATTCTAGCACGCTCATCCAAGTCGTCATCTACGATAGGATTGTCCCTGCAGCAAAAACTCTTGATGTTACCCATTGTCTAGAAACATGGATGGAATACAATAATTACTGTCTTTGAAGGATGATTTTCGCGTCGCGAGAGAGAAATCAAAACACGGCATGAGCCGGGTGAAGGCTCGGTGGTCGACCGCAATATGTTGGCGGGCGTGTCAAAATTAACTTGGATTCAACCCTAGGATCGACGTGCGGGCTATCAGCTTTCCCGATAAAAGCAGAAAGGCGTGTTCAGTACAGCGCATATTTAGTCCGACACTGGGAGCAGGGCGAATTTTGGCATGTCTCGATTAGTACAGTTAGGTCATTTTAATATGCGACATTTTGTTTCTGCGCACACCCGCATGATCCAAATTGACAGATTGATCACACCTGTATGATTATCGAGACCATTATTTGTCACATTTGTTGCTTATGGTTTTTCGATGCCTCCATTTATTTCTCTTGCCTAGTTGACCATTTTCGGATGCCTCTCTCAGAGGTGCAAGCGGCGATAGCCATCGGCCCAATTCGATCGCAAGGCTCTCCTGTCAAGCGAGTGGCGAGCTCGCTCAATGTGCATAGGGCTGCACTGTATAGACGGCCGAGAACTTCTGAACAGTAAGGCTGACTGGCGAGGAAACCGGTCAAGAAGGAAGACAAACTCAAAGAGGGAGAGAAAAATGACACCTGAGACTATGTAAGCGGGGATGTTTTTTCCTCGGCAGACAATGTAGGGGAGAATTTGGATCTGGGCGGCTCCAAAGAAGCTCCGCAAAGACCTGTTGCTCTTGCGTGGCGGAGTAATCTCATCTGGGTAGATAATTTGGGGTGAAATGTGGTAAATTTGCAAGCATAATTGTATTAGAGCTGGACACGAGACAGTGGACAGTGAAAGTTGTGTGGCTGTTCGATGGGAGCGAACAAAGCAGATCGTGCGCGCTGAAACGCGTATTGAAGCGCGCGCTCGACCATTCGACGGTGTCGACGAGCAGCAGTGGCCAGTCTGGCAGGATAATAATCGTACGGCATTGTTCGCTGGTTAAACTGCGGGCCGCCCCTCAGCTTTGGCTCGCGGTTCTTCTCTCTTTGGCGTCGGCCGTCACAGAGGCGAGCGCAATCGAATGGGAATCTTCATCTTCATCGTGCAATGTTAGCGTGCACATTCGCTACCAGTGACGACGGAGCAAGGAATTGCGCGCCAGTCAGAATGGTCGCAACGTTCGCTTTCGCCTCCGCCGCTACTCCACTCTGGCTTCGAACGAACTGCTGAAGGTTCGCTCACTGACACGGGTAGATCTGTTAGAGCCACCTTCGCCGTGCATTCATCCTGGGCCGCCCTGCGCGAACCAGCGGCTTAAAACTTTTCCCCAGCTTCTTCAAACAACCAAATGCTTGAAATAATCTAACTGGTAAATCGTTCCGGCTTCCAAGCCCAAACAAAAAGGTCTAATAATATTTACAAATTGTCCTTTAAACTTAATTAATGCATCTTTGAAAGAACGCTCTCTATCACGAC
>Ga0058701_10002419_pt1 | contig 14139 bp, 11 predicted proteins | sample AgamicOrMae_FD_97039 | JGI IMG/M metagenome (GOLD analysis project Ga0058701, IMG submission 97039) | Agave microbial communities from Guanajuato, Mexico - Or.Ma.e | ecosystem: Host-associated > Plants > Phyllosphere > Phylloplane/Leaf | place: Guanajuato, Mexico | collected 2012-06-04 | reverse complement strand
TTGTTGTCCCCAACTTTGTTGCCGTAAAAAAATCATTTTTTCCCGTGCTGGGTTTTTCAGTTATGACCTTTATGCACGGATGTATTGAGATAGTTACCCCACGTGGCACAATATATCTTTCAAAATACAGTATTTGAAATTTATAAAGCGGCCTTGTTTTGTTTCGTTACAGTTATCTTGAACACCAAGGTTAGCAACACAAAATGAGGTTACCCTTTCATTCAATACAAAATGAGGTTACCCTTTCATTCAATCTGTGTATGACCATCTTTTCCGAAAAATGAAAAAAAAAATGAAAACCATTTTCTCACGACAAAAAACTCGCAAATACGATAAATACCTGTTTACTGTTGAACGTGTTTTTTTTTCATTCTCAATGAGTTAATAGTCTATCGTAAAATATCACAAAAAATGTAATTGCGATGATTCACTCCCGGTTTTAGAGGTTGTATTACTTCCACCTTAACAGTAAAAACTAACCCATTAGGGTAGTCCCTCACCTGTTTTAGGTATGAGGGTAAAACGGGAGGGCGTTTTCTTTCTTTTTTCCAAGATTACAGTTAATAATCATAAAAATCAAGAACTTTCGACGAGACGTTTTTATTGATATGGTTTAAGTTATTCATAGGTTCGTCTTTAAAAATAACCAACCTGCGCTCTTTTTCGTTTTAAGTTCATACCCATAACATGTATAGGACGACCTAAAATAAAGGTAGCGTTTACTGTGTGGTTTACCCTTTCATACCACAATGAGTATTAACCCACAACAGCCCTAAGTATTTGGAGAGAAATTTAGCTTAAGAGAAATTAAGAGGATTTTTTCTATTAAAATACGCAATTTTAAGCTTTGGAAAATGCCTGAATGATTAAATTTCAGGTTTTCAGAGGGCTGATATTTTTGAAATTGTGCCAGAACTCAACTGAAAAGATCTTCTAAAGTAAGTTTTTCTATTTCCGGACGGCATCGCTGGGCGGTAGTGGGTTAACGACAAAGAAGCGGCATCAAGCTTACAATAAGCAAACGTTGGTATATGTCAACTTCGGATCGGTTAACCACCTTACACCTGGCTCATGACGACTTCACGACAATAGGTAAAACACAAAATATAGAGAATACAAACTCCTTAAATTGACCATGTTTTTACCTCTTTCGAGAAATACCCACGGAAAAAAATGCTTTTGTTACGGCAACAAAATTAGGGACAACAAATAATTTTTTGTTGCTTCAACTAAAAATGTTGCTGTAGCAACCAAACGTTTTGTTGATAGAACTAAACATCTTGTTGTTGTAACAAAATATTTTTGCTATCACTATTTTAACAAATGATATTGTTGGTATAACAAAACCTTTTATACCGTGCCTTACCAAACGCGCCTAAAAAAATTAAAAAAATACCCGGACGTTTTGTTGAATAAAGCAGTAATTTCACATTCGCTCCCTCGCTGAAAACGCACCTCAGTTCGTAGACCTACTCGACTTTTCTCGAAAACGGAAACTATCATCCTTATGAATAGAAATAATGATGGTTAACTCGCGAGAAGTCGTCTTTAAGAAGTTATTCTGCGAGGACTCAAGGCCCAACGGCAGCAGGCTCTTCGGCGGGGCCTGTTGCGGCAAGGCCTCTTGTGTTTCAGGCCAAGAAGGGTGAATTAATGTGAGTGCGGCAGCCGCCATTTTCTAATTCGTTTCGTCGAGTCATGAATGAATTATGCAAACGAGGACGCTCGCGGATTTTCTGCTGGTTAGCGACCAAATTTAGTTAAAGCGACGTATAATGCGCTTCTCAAGAGGATCGCGCTAAAAACGGAGAATTTTCTTTCAGGTTTACCCAGCCGAGTTCTTTGTCTATAACGACCAAAATTATCCCACTTTGGTTCCTCCACGGATCGGATTATCTCGCCTGCGCAATAAAAAATATATCCCACAGAAATGATTTCTGATGCCAAAGAAATATTTTCTTGATGTAGTGACGAAACAGTTTTTTTCTTGCCGCAATGTGTTTTTTTTTCCGAACAAGATTTTGTTTCCTACTGCAACTTTTTTCTTACTGCAAGAAAGTGTCAAGAGAAAAAAAATTCTTGCGGTAAGAAGAAATATTTTTTTTTCATTTATTCTAGAAAACAGAAAAAAATATGTGAGTGTATGCTCTATTTTTCACCCGTTCCTGTTTTCGGTATGAAATTAAAGCGTCGGAAAATCGTAAAGTTGGTTACTTCCATTCTGAGAATCCCCATATTATGAAGAACCATATCAATGGAGACTTTGTTGTTGCGATATAGTTGACAGATTTATCTTTGAAAATAATAACCATAAATTCCGCTCTCCCCCTGTTTCAACTTCATAGGAAAGGGACTGACTAGAGCAGGGTTTAGTTTTTGATGTGTAAGCTCCAAATTCTCCCTTACTGATCTTCTCATGCATACACAATGACTAGAAGATGGAATCTTCCGACTATTGTATGCTTCCTTTCCTTCCAATATGATCGCAGCGCGGCTTATTGGCTCCTCGACGCCAGTTACTTTCACCGAGTAAGAATCGCCGACTGTTAATTGGAGTGATACTGGAGCGATGCGTCGATGTCCCACTATTTATTACTTACAATGTGATAATCGTTTAGTCGTTAATTCTCATAACATTATATAAAAAAGTGAGAAGCTTGAGGTAACACCACCCCTCAAATTTATAGAACAATCTCCGTGACGAATTCACAGAATTTCTCTGCCGGAGAAAGCCGGGGTAAAACTTCAAGATCCGGAGCAGCATTTACAGATTCGAGGGATAATAATATGGATCTGAAAACTTTCCGGGTATGAGGAAAACTTTTCGGGTCTGCGAAAAAAGATCTGAGGGAAATTGCCCGGATCCTTGGGAAACTTCATGGATCTTGTCTAAGAAAGATGATTGTCGGCCGACAATTATTCCTCGCAGGTCCATGAGGATGCTTGAACTCAACAGAAACTTCCCGGGTCTGGATGAAAATTTCTACGATTTCATGAGCATGAAATAGACTTCTCCAGGCCAGGAAAGTTTGCTCCACTGAAACTCCAAAACCGATAACCATTTTTGTTATAAAACCACATCATGTCAGACGGGGTACGACAATCCGGTCGAGCCACGATCAAAGGAGCGAATTCTAAAATGGAAGGGCCCCTGTAATTTCCATTTAAAGCACCACACGCCAAACTTCAAAAGAATATTCAAAAGCCGCTCCCTCAAAGCCCTCTTAAAAGAAATATTTAACCACTGAGTCAACAAAGCTCCTCGGAGCAGCAATCACCTTACTTGTTTCAGAATCACTGATGGATAGAGCCTGAAAAGAAATCCACAGCCTGCAATTAAAGGAGGCAGCCGCTATTATGTCGATTGGGGAGCTGCCTCCATTGTGGCAAGGCCCTTTTACATTTAGGGAAACTTTATTCGGCCGCCATCTTTGTTTTGCTTATCATTTCAAAGTGGAAGAATACGTATTGGTATGCCTCATGAATTCCCGCGTCGGCTGGATCGCTGTCGGTGCCATCTTTGTGTCCTCCCACTTTTCCACTGCGCTGCGACTCGAGTTTCCTTATCATCGGAGCCCCGGGGCCTCGCCCGGGGCGCATGACAGCGAACTCTTCTCGACCTGAATATATTTTAAGCACCAACTTGCCGTGAAATATGTACCGGGTCTTTCTTCTATTGATATTTCTTTTCGAGGGATAAACGCATTGCACTAAGGGGGCAGACCCTCGAGTTTCAACTGTGGGATGGAAAGAAAAGAAGCATGGCTGTTAGAATCTGCTATTTCTGGGTACAGCAGTTACGAGGCATACAGCGATTCAAATAAATTTAATGAGTTGTGCGGTACATGTTTTAGGTGTGAAGTCAGAAGAGATCTTGGCGTAGTTGGATGTGCGAATGAGAAGACATCGGTACCTTGTAAAATAAAATGTATATTGCGGACTGTTTTTGAAATGAGAAAAATCGAAATCCATATCAATGGAGAGCTCTCAGTGCCAGCCCCCTTTCGTTTGATATTTATATTGATATGTGTAACTTAAAATGAGAAAAAGTGCTGTCAAGAAAAATTGCAGTTCGGGTACCAATAGGTTTTACCTAATAAAAAAAACTGCGAGTGATGTATTTGCCCTTCAAGACATAAAGCAAAAACATCACTATCATTCATATAAAAGTAAAAAAGAAACGCATTGTGGACACATAAATATTTCCTAAGATCAACGATTTTCAATCTCGAGACCGCAAGCCCTAGAGGATATTACAAAAATACACAATTTTACTCAATAGCCAATTTCAAATGAACGACTGAAAAAAAGGACTGAATTTAACCTATTTAAACTCCTTGCCCAAAACACAGGTGTAGTAGAACTATCCGAAGTTACTAAGAATCTTCATCAAGGCATGGCACCGTCAAATCACTTTAAAAGATAGATATTAATTCAGATAAGGTAATCAAATATGTAAATTTCCTTGATTGGGAGCGGCGCATTCAGGTTGTAGAAGATAATTCTATGCTTTTCCGGAGAGCACCTAAAGGTAGGCAACCAGAGAACACTGGTGTAAGGTGTGTTGCCTATCAAATGACTCAAAACCGCCTCGCAAAGAGCCGCATAAAAAAAGGTATAATTTTTCATCTAAGTTTCCATTCTTTGCCAAGTCGAGCGGAGCACCTGAGGGGTGAGGCATAAGACACTGAATCAAACCTCACTTAACCTAGGTTAATTTAACCGTCGCCAAGCAGAGCGGAACGCTTGCACTGGACTCTGAACAATCTCAAGAAGCTCATGCAATGACCAATCACATTCGTATCAACCTTTCGGAAAGCGTTAATTTTCTAAAACTCTCGAACGTTCCCCATGCGAAGCATTGTTCTGATCCTCCCAAAAACTATAATGGTACTTACGCAAGGATCACTCTTCCGAACAGTCTTCAGCTCTGATGAAGAATTCCTCCTCTTCTCACACATGAAGCAATGATACTCTTCTGATTGAGAGAAGCCATCTTCTCCATCATCAACGCGGTTCTATCAAACTTCTTGGATCTTCTTCGTTAACGCAATCTTCTCTCTTCGTAAAAGCAATCTTCTTTCTTCATTAAAACAATCTTCTTCATTCGTTAAAGCAATCTTCTCTCTTCGTAAAAAGGCAATGTTCTTACTACTTACTCTAGCAAAGAATGTCTGTGAATTGTTGATCCGGTAAAGTCCTATCGAGTTGTTAGCGGGCGTTCTAGCGGTCAACATGTCGTTAGATCTCTTCAGCGAATGAGATAAAAGACACCAATTACCGTGTGAAGCAAGTAGGACAGTAAATTATTTCCATTTTTCAACGAGCGGGCACGGAGGCAGTAATGCGATTAGTGGGCATGTGGGCACCTTCAAGTTAACCAATTTCCACAACAAAGGGTCGCTCTGCCCTCCAGATGGCAGCACAGTCTTCGGCACAATGACATTTTGTCATGCAAATTAGATGATATTTTCGGGCGAACGTCGCCGTTAACTTTGTGTCCCTCATGGCGAGTCGGCCATTGCGTTTTTCTGACGAGATAAAGAGTTGGGCAGTCAGTGGGGACGACTCTGTTCATACTTGCTCGCCTGCTTTTTTTTATGAATAATGTTTCTGTGCTTTCCCGTTAGGGTAAGTCTTGGCATTGGGTAGTAACTCGATTTCGATTGTGTCAGGAGTCAACGGATACAGTTTTGATGAAAAATCGTGGGTGGTATCTCAGTCTTCCTTATTCTCTCGGCTGAGGTTTAGATTACAGTTGAGAAAGAAAACTGCATATGGCACCATATTGGAAGTTCCTATTTCTATGAAGATACTTCTTGGCTGTGCAAGTACTAGTAACATTATGAAGGGGATGACACACCGTGAAAAATCATAGCAAAACAACAAAGAAAATGAAAATACGAGGACCATTTTCGCACGCTAGAAAATAACTTTTGATAGAGCGAAGAAAGTACACCTTATGAAAGCTCGATGCAATATACCGTCTAAAACAAATGGAAAATGATGATCGGCATAACAATTATTAGATATCCTAAGGAGCCACGCAGCTCATTACAAAGAGCACCTGCGCCAAACAGACTAGAAGAAGTTACAATGATCAAGACGAAGAAGGTCTTCCAATAGTTTAAAGGGAAGTAGAATGAAGCATAACGACCGCATAGGGTTAGACAGGAAGATGGTAAAGTGGTAAAAAGCTGCACGAGAGGAAAAAGGATGCCTAGTCAGCATAATAAGATAAGCTTGGCATACAGTTGCTCTATGAGATGTAGGATTCATGGGAGAACTGTCTGAGTTTATATGGCCCTCGATGGACACACCTATTTAGTAGGATGTTGTCTAGAAAACATAAGTTACGGATACCGCGGAGTGTAATATCCTAAAGAAATGGGGTACTTGACCATTTTTTAACGAGAACTGAAAATGACGAATAAAAGTCTAAAGCAGCACCTTGATACGATTCGTCGATCGCCCGGAAATCGAGCTCCAAGTTTTTCCTGTGACGTCATAAGATCCGTGGATTTCGGCAAGATTTACGGATTCTATGACGTCACACGCAACTTTGAACTCGATTTCCGGGCGATCGGCTGACTATCTAGGTACTGCTTTTCACTTTTCCTCGTCATTTTTTCAGCTCTCTTTGAAGGCTATCTCGATAAAAATTGGTCAAGTACCCAATAACAGAAACCCGAAACTCTCATAGGCTGCGAAAGTGATTGCCTATACATGAATCACAATTGGTGTGATTAAATTGTAAAGTCCATTTCACTCGGTACCACAACCACTTCAGAACATATCACATAGTTTCTTCAACATCTTCCATAATTCCTACCATCTCATCATCGCACAAACGATATTGAAATCAGTCGCACACAGTAAAAACAAACCCCCGTTTTGGGGAATGCTATACCTGTTTTGGGTTTGAGACTAAAACGGGAGTAGAGCGTATTTTGGTAATTTTTCAACTTACAAAGACCTATGTTCAGCCACATCAATGGAATGCTTTTGCCGAGACCTTTTTAATGAAGTTGCTGATCATAGGCCTATCTTGAGAAATAACCAAAATACTCACTACTCCCTTATTTTTCGAGACAAAACTATGTTCAGCCACATCAATGGAATGCTTTTGCCGAGACCTTTTGAATGATGTGGCTGATCATAGGTCTATCTTGAAAAATAACCAAAATACGCACTATTCCCTTACTTTTCGAGACAAAAATATGTTCAGCCACATCAATGGAATGCTTTTGCCGAGACCTTTTGAATGATATGGCTGATCATGGGCTTAGCTTGAAAAATAACCAAAATACGCACTACTCTCTTATTTTTCGAGACGAAATTATGTTCAGCCACATCATTCAAAAGGTCTCGGCGAGAGCTTTTCATTGATGTGGCTGAAAAATAACCAAAATACGTTCCACCCCCGTTTTGGTTTCACACGCCCCAAACAGTTACAGCATTTCCAAAAAACTGGGGTTTCATTTTTACTGTGTACAGACACAGACTACTTTAACGATTTCCAATGCGAAGTTTCCAAAGGCATCTTTTTTCCCCGTCCTAATGAGTGTTGAGCGCATCGGACCAATCAATCCACCGCAGCATTATTCGTCCCAAGTAATGCCGATTTTTTGCAAAAGAACTTGGAGGCGCCATTAATGGGTTTACTCGAATACGTCATCAGCGTATAGGATTTGTGGGGTACTAGAAGTCACCCTTCATATAATTGGTGGGCATTGGAGCATCGTCTGAAATCATGTCCAATCTTTGAAGCAGTCATTACTTTTCACACACCCTCATTTTTAACCCTATTTCAGGCACCAATGCGACTCTCTCGTCACTTACGTAAATATAATTAACAAGCTACAAGACTTGGGTAGTGATGCGTAGGAAAACTTCGTGCAACTGAAGCAATTTTAACGATGTGATATAGTGGGGTAGCTGTCATAAGCACCGAAAACCACAAGCGCCATCGCCGCAAGCGTCAATCCGTAGCCGCCAAACGAGAAAGTCGGAAATACCAAAGTTCTTAACGGCAACACTAACCTTACCCAACCTTACCTAACTTAACCTAGCCTAACTTAACCTAACTTGACCTAACATAAACGAACTTTGGCGTTTGTGACTTTTCTCGTTTGGCGGTTACGGACTGGCGCTTGCGGCGTTGGCGCTTGTGGTTTTTGGCGCTATCGAATGCCCCCATATAGTGTTTGCAAAAATAAACACTAACCTTTTTGGACGAGCCAAGGCACGCGGATGTCAGAAGGATTTCACAACTTTTGCACCGTGCCTCTTTGAAACTGGTAATAAGTAACATATAAAGTGGGCCAGATAAGTCATGCCCCGTGCTTCTATGCATTTATCATGGAAGGAAAAGTCATGGCTTTTATGGCCCACTGTACGGTATATTACTTTACAAAGAAAACTAGTCATTTGAAATGTCTGCTAAACAGTATTCCGAAAAGGACTGCAGTTACTCTTCAAGGGTGATATTTATTTTTAAAACATGTGTATTTTATTGATAACACATGGATTCAGCAATTCATACAGACTTGAGAGCAAAAGTGTTTTTATTTTTGAAATATTGCTGAACTAAAACCAATGCTTTTTGTATCATCAAAATTAGAAGTAGGAAAAAGTGTTTGTATGTTTGGAATATTGCTGAACAAAACCAATGCTTTGTGTACCATTAAAATTAGAAGTAAGAATGGCCAAGTAACAAAACTAGTTGGACGACCGAATTCAGTCGTTTTCCGTTCCAAAAAATTGTTTTCTTCATTTTTGAAAAGGATATGCTGGATAATACTTCATATTGTTATTTTGATTTCATTAACTTCGAAAGAAACAATGAAGTTGTGAACAATGAAGAAAATAGCCGAAAGTGTAAATTCAATGAATTAATAAATATTAGTAGCTCTTACAAAATATTCCTCCACCAATGAACATCCATTTCCCGCAGAATTTTTCAACTGGTCGTTCGAGTGACGACTCGACGTATCACAAACAGAGGAGAAGTGGAAGACTAGGCAAAATAAGAAAACGCCTTCCAACCAGTATTCATAATGAGGCCGCCATGCATCAAGGGTGGAAATAAAAAGAACGGAATAATTTACCCCTCCTCGGCAGCGGGGTGCGGGCGGAGAGCCGAGCTAAGAGAAGCGGCCTTTATATTGCCACGAGCCGAAAAAGTTTGAAATTTAGATGGCCGTGCCATTCAGCGTATTATAAGCAGGCGGTATAGCGAGCCGCGTTCTGGTTGGTCGATGTCACAAGAAAGCAAAGAAATGGAGGGGAGAGAGGAGGGTGTGGTTGTAGATATGCACATCCCTTCGCCGGGCAGGCTCGTTGCATGCGTAAGGGTTTCTACATACGAGGAGGGCAGCGGCGGGGGGAGCAGGGGACAACCCCTTGAAAACTTTTGAATATGCAATACGAAGGGACATGGTCGTGTTCGCATCTCCCTTCATTTGTGTCCTTGCTTCTTGCTATCATTCCGGGTAATTGCGTTTCGAGAAGAAAAAATTGTGCCGTGGAGGCGTCTTTTCACTGCTTCGAATCAATTGTGGTGATTTTTTAGGCTGTATAATTGATGCGGGTGCAGCCTGCTAGGGACATCTACATAGGCTAGGATGCTTGGGGTGTGGCTCGACTTGTTAGAGAGGAAACGGCTTGATTAATCTGTTAATGGTGTGATGGAGGTCTATTCCTTTTCCCAAAAACATTCGTTTGAAATATCAAATGGAAATTCAGGAACTTCTCCGACATGGAACACGGAGAAAATGACTTTGTTGCTTCAACAAAACGTTTTGTTAATATAGCCTCAGCAAACCAGAATTGTTGACGTGACAATTTTACTTGTTACGGTTACAACTGTAATTGTTGTGGTGACAATTCATATTGTTGTTGTAACAATTGAAATTGTCACCACAACAATTCTGAGGCTGCATTAACAAAACGTTCTGCTGAGGCAACAACTCTTTTCCTCCGTGAACTAATACGACCCGGAGATTTTCTGACCCGGAACTTATCCGACGAGGGGCCTTATCAAAGAAAGCGAACTTCAACTGCGCGGAACTTCTACGACACAGAACTTTTTCGACACAGAACTTGTCCGGAAGAAAACGCTCCTTAACACCAAACTTCTCTGACACAGAACTTCTACGAAGCTTGACTTTTTATGACATGTGTTTAGGTGAAAATTTGCTATTATTTACTGTCTTTCCTTTCTTAATTTTCAGCCTATTTCACTGATACTTTCCGTCACGGTAAAATGACTCATGTATGATAGCGGTGGGGGATCGAACCCAGAGGTGATTGCCTCACAGCTTTGCTCACACGTGTTTCTGAGGCTCACGCTCAGAAACATGAAATATAAATTTGTAAGGACCTTAAAAAACAGCCTTATATTACTGTCTTACCGGGAAATTCATAAAAGCATGGACTAAACGAAACTATATCTACAGGCTATTAGTTATTCTTTCGAATCTGTTGACAGCAAGGCTAATGGCGTGATGAAAGGTTTCTTGTATTTTACATCTTCGTTTTTACCTTTTTATAACATTTTGACGTGAGGTTGATCCGAAAGTCTCTAAACAACACTACCAAAGTCTACGTTCAAATTTTGATCAACTGCTTGTAAACCGAAATAGTAGACAAATAAAATTTAAATTTCAATGCTGCCGATTTTGAAGGCATTCTCCTTGTTTCCTGAAACGACGGTTTAGGAAAAATAAATTTTTGGTTTAGGAAACATCAAAGTCAAAACGTCTTTCGTCGGCACTTTAAAATACAAATTTTAATAGTCCTACTCACTAGCAAATTTCTCAATATTATAAGGTTTCATATCAAATACTTGCCAACTGTTATTGTGCGAGTTTCATTTTTGCAAGAGTGGTTTGCGCCTTTGACATCATACTATCCTGTCATCTTAAATAGCAAAATGTAATTTTATTATTATTTTCGAAGAAGTATTCAGGTTATCTTCGCAATTCTTCTTCTTTTCTATATCTTCGAAAACTCGCGATATTGATGATACATTTCTCTACGGGGCGGAGAATCAAAACGTCACTTTAAAATTTAACGTCCAGAATTCAAGCGAAACCACAAAAGTGTTTTAAGATATCTTGTTTAAGCAGTAGTTATCTTACTGATTAAAATAAAGGGAATAATTTGAATGGTATAAACTGTTTAGCGAACCAGTTACTTCATAATGCACCATGAGCTCATTGCAAATGATCGCATTTATTTTCCCACATTAAATCTTCTGTGACTGTTGTATAATAAAAGAAACTTGTTTAACATTGATAAAGCTGACAAAACCAGTAGCATTATTTACCGTACTTATACCATAACTCGAGAAACGAAAGGGACTAAGAATATGTTCGATGTTAATGCGGTTAATTTGGGTTGGGCATAGGACTGAAGTCAGTCGGGCAACGCTATCGTTACAAGCACCATAAATATTTACAATATACATATCAACATAGGTTGGGTAATGGTATGTCATTTTTTTTGAGATGATAATAGGTTTCACGAATGACTACGTCTATATCACACCTTATCCTAAAGAGCTTGGGAATATGTCTTGTATTACGGGTAACTCAGCTAATTATAAATGAAATAAAAAAAAACCTCAACCATAATTGTAAGGTTTCGTACAATGTATACCTATAGGAACAAAAATTCTTAATAAATTTCAAGTATATTTTGCGCAATGAAGGCAAAGTAGCATTTTTGTTTATAGATTCAAAAAAAATAGAAGAGTGAGAGTTTCATGAATTGAGAGTAAATAAACTAGGCAAAGTAGCACTTCAGTTCGTAGATTTAAAAAAAAAAAACACGAGAGTTTCATGAATTGATGGTAGATGAGCTAATTATTTCGTTTGAGATGAAAATGTTAGCTGTACTGAAAGTATGTTCCGAGTAACATGTGATCAAAGTAACGATGCAATTAATGTGACAGGCAAAGACAAGTTTAGTAATAATAACTTGAAAGACTGTGACTATCAATTATTAACTTATCAAAAAAAGTATGGTATTACAAAGTAAATTGGCTAATTATTTACAAGGAAACAAAAGAGTTAAAAAAGGAAAAAGTAATTCGCGCTAATCCAGCAGAATTCTCGTGAGAGGAAGTCTCGCGAGAAAGAAAATCTTGACGACCCAAAACCGCGCCGATTCGGTGAAAAATCGATTCATTTTGCGGCTGAAATGAGGCGGGTAGAGCAAATCACAACAATTTCCCAAATCTTCCCGCTTTTCTCCAATTTCCTCTCATGATTTCTGCACTTTTCTTCGCCGCGCCACATTATTCGCCTTGAAAGCACTATAATTCAAATAAAAATCGCTAAAGGTGACAAAGTTCAACTGCACGAAAATAAACGTCAATTAGAACTGAAATTGATACAACAAGTTTCAAAATTAGATTTTGAAAAAAAAAAAACATTCTGATGTCTTTTATTTTACCAAAACGCAGATTTCGAACTTTCTAAGCAAAACTTGAGTTCCTGAAAAAATTCTTCCGAATCTCCATATAAGAAAATTGTGAGACTTTTAGTTTACGATTGCCTAGGATATTTGTTCTTGACTTGCGAACCAGACCTTTTAAAATTGGCCTGAATCCATTATTATCACATTACTATCAACTAACAAACATATGTCAACATTTAAAAAAAACGCCATCGAGATCTGGTAAAATTTTGGGCATCACATTTTCTTGACCTAAAATCTTCAGCCAAAACGGCACTTTAGGTCCTAAGTTTTCTTGGCCACTCATTTTTTTCTATTACTATCAATATTTTTATTTATTTTATTTTCACTTTAGATTCAGAGATAATTACTCAGAAAAGATAACCAATCCTTTCGTACTAATCCACATCTAAACCAAAAGGTAAACCAATCAATGAAAATCTTGTCACAATATTTTCTCCCAAAAACTAATTATCTTGTAAGCAAAACGGCTCCAGAAAAGTCACGCAAGATCTTCTTTGTAAGAATTTTTATGCACTGATAGTGAAAACGCACTCAATCTTGGAGTGACACGAAAATTTACTCCTTGGAGTGAAATCTTTCCTCGGTGATTTGAGATCCACGGTTTCTTCTTTGCTGCGATTTTTGATTTGTTGTTCCTTATTTCTTTAGAGTGAATTTCATTCCAAATCAGTGTTTTTTCGTTTGTTTTTTTCTTTTTCTCCTAAAATCTTGAATATTCACGCCAATTTAAGTCGAATTTCACTCTACAAGAGTGGCTTTCACTCCTAAAATCATCAGCGTACCGGGCAAGCCATTACAGGATGGCGCAATTCTGTAAAACCACGGACTGCAATCGCATTTCTTTCAAAAACTAATATCTTTTCAGCCCCAAAGAATGCAGAAGAAAGCTCAAAGAAAGCGTTTCATAGCGTGAAACACTAAAATGAGGCAAAATCATTACGCTTCCAAACGCTCTCCGCAACGAAAATATCTGCCTACTCTCATTAAAAGACGCATTACCAACACTCCGGTTATTAAACGCCTCAAAGAAATAACAAGTTACTTGTCAACACAATCTGAACAGGAAGTGAGGATGGAAAACGGACGGTGATCCACTTGAAAATATCTGAAAGAGGAATCAGTCGAGAACAGGCGAGTGTGGGAATCCGGTGGTCTTGAGGCGAGTCTCAAGCACTCGCTTGAGCTACTTAGCCAATCGAAAGGGTTCTTCAGAGGTGGGAAAATACAAAAGGGCTGCTGGGCCCACTCAGGTCACCTGTCAAAAGTTGGAAGCTATTCACAGATTTCCGGGGTTTAAACTTTACGAACCTTGTAGCTATACCCACTTTTGTAATTTTTCAGCGGGGAAATTGTACTCTCTGATACTCGTTGGGGAAAGAGAAGGTGTCTTGGCCCACAAACAAGACTTCGATTTTATCTCCTGCGTGGCAAGAGGTTTACACGTTATAAAATGTTTTGTCATTCCAACAAAATCATTTGTTAAAATAGGGATAACAAAAATATATTGTAACAACAACAAAATGTTTAGTTATACAGTGAAACCCCTCAAAGACGGAACTCCTCAAAGACGGAAACCCCTCAATGACGGAAAGAAATCTTGCGACGGACGATTTTCCCATGTAAAATAACCCCTCAAAGACGGAACCCCTC
>Ga0058701_10002418_pt1 | contig 14139 bp, 5 predicted proteins | sample AgamicOrMae_FD_97039 | JGI IMG/M metagenome (GOLD analysis project Ga0058701, IMG submission 97039) | Agave microbial communities from Guanajuato, Mexico - Or.Ma.e | ecosystem: Host-associated > Plants > Phyllosphere > Phylloplane/Leaf | place: Guanajuato, Mexico | collected 2012-06-04 | reverse complement strand
TTTCTGAAGGGGAGGATTGTGAACTTAGACGACATACAATCGCGTACATTAGGTTAGATGACATGCATTGTGCCTCGCTCCAATACCGCTCTGCTTGGCCTATAGCGACGAAGGACGGAACCAAAGAGATGGAAAATTTCATCTTTCATTACACACTTTCATTTTGATTGATGACGTTCGCAGTCTGTGTGTATATTCGTGTCCTTTATTTACTCGTTTGGATTCATTACTCAAACTCAAACGCTGTCTGGTCCGGCCCGTTAAGTGATTTTTGGAACTACCGAGCAGAGCACTGATGGCCCATGTTGAGATGCCACCTGGCCGCCCTGCTCCTGCTCCTTGTCGGGTTACGGTTACGCTCTTCTAATAGCTTTGCTTCATTCCAAAGGTTGAATTCTTCTACCTCTTGTGTACTGTACAGTGCCACTGTTTGCCAATACTGTACGAGCGTGGCGTAGGCCTATCAAAAAACACGCCACATATAGGATCTCCGGGAGTATTATCCTTTAGGTCAATTCTATTCGCGCGCCTATGTCAATACAAGGGAGACTTGAACGTACGGGAACCATTCTAATGCATTTTAAATGTGGCAGCGTGTGAATAGTCACTTCTTTAGGTTTATCATGCGTTTACCTACTACTCTCATATATGCTTTACCATTAACTATTGCTTCCTAGCCGCACGGATATGATAATTGTACGGCCTGTATCACACTTCCGTTTTATGAGCCAGCCTAACTTAACCTAACGTAATCCGTCGGTCCACGAGCTCGATGCCGCCAAACAGTAAGAAGGCTTAATGACCCCCGAGCGGAACTGTATAGCGGAGTGACAGTAGCGAGGAGTTTGTAAAACGTAGTTTACGGCTCTGTAATTATGTATCGTTAATCCTTGTTATGTAATCAAACATTAAAGCAAAGGAGATTACAGAAGTTCTAAAAACAATCTTCAAAGCTGGAAGCCAAGCTTAAAATAGCCTTTTTCCCGAATTTCGCCCCGCTGTGTTCGAGGCGTTAGCGGAGCTTATCTTTTCCCGCTTGAGCCCCAACATCTCGAAATGAGCTCGCAGCGCTCTCGGTGTCCTAAACATTACCAAGGCATGATTCACTGCAAAACCGTCATCGGATTTCTAAATTAGGAACACTATTCCGACTTTGGTGGCCGTTAAACTTCCAAAAGGGCTTTCAAACAGATTTCTCATTCATTTCGGACGACTCAGCTTCGGACTTAGATGTATGTTTTTAAATGACATCAAGATAAAAATGAAAGTCTCTTTCTCGGGTATTTACAATGTCGCTTTCTGCCTAATGTGCGTTTTTTACAGCTGATCGCAATTTTGCTAGACCTTTTTTGCATCCAAACGTAATGGAAATTTTATATTTATTCAGCAGCTTCATTCTAACTTAAGTGGTAGCTAATCAAGAAATGAAGTACCTTTTTTTAGCTTTCTCCGTCTCTTGTGTTCCACCCTTGGTTCAAGCTTTCTGACCATAATGAACGACCTTCAACCACGTAACTTAGGTTGAGTTCCTCGATCGGCTGTCTTGATTCTTGGCATCAACTGCCGCTGAGAACCAAGCTGTCTCAGGCTTAAACCGTTACGTTACTTTCGACGTTCTTTGCGCGTTGCTCTTGCTCCGTTTGAGCCATTGGTGAAACTCAAGAGATGAGTGTGTAGACCTACTGCAAATTTCGCTCGGTAAACCCGAGCAAATGAATCCAAAGAACGGAGAAAGACAAGGATAGGAATTGCAAACATAGGAAGGAATCTGCTTGCAAATGGACCACTCGAGTAATTGAGTAAGTGGCGCGTGGCAAGGTTTCGCTTCGTCGAGAAGTTAGGCGACCAGTGCGCATTCATGCCAGGCGGGTTGCATACCAACTTCACATAGATGATTAGTTTGAAACGTGTGATTTTCCGGTTTTTCGGGTTAAACCAAGACCTTATTCGGGGGCAAAGCTCGTTTTTAAGCAGGAACGAGCCTTGCAGACGTTTTGCTTGTGATATTATGAGTCATGGAAAAGCTGAGTCCTCGTAGAATGCGATTGGGTTGGGATCTGCAACCACAGCTTCCCTCGCTTAAGTGTGGGTAGAGAACTGTCCGTTGCATCTGTGATGCTACCCTCCTTCCGCCCCGTGCCCCTGCGGTGAGCCCCTGCGGTGAGCCCCTGCCCCCGCCGGTGGCCGCTAATGCCATTGCCGACCGCGCAATCAAGTCCAACAGTCCCTACTTTAAGAGAGACCCTTTGAAGGGAGTAGGGCGCTTCCCATTGTTTCTAATCCTGACTGAATAGAGAGGCGCAGTGAGCCCTTCGTCAGCCCTGCATAACCGCCGAGCTGCCGGCCTGCCCTCTGCCTCGGAAACGCACCCTAAGGGGAGTGAAAACTCGGATCATAGAATAAATATGAAGGTTAAACCAGGTCTTTTTAACTGTTTTGACGAGTGTCCGTTACTCGATTCAGGAACGAGGGCTCTCCAGAGGGCGTAGAAGACCTTTAATCGAGGTAATTTATCTCGCCTCGTTATAGTCCAAATTTTTCGTTTCAAAATCAACGATACTCGTGAAAAAACAGAAGTGGGTTTACTTTTTATTTCTCTGCTATACGATGTAATAATATACTGTATAGGTTGAATTTCATGGCCCCACTTCACTCTACAAATTTGAATAGGAGTCTCTGTGATTCAGGGAAAATTCACTGAATTTGCCAAGCACAACTGATTTTTTTCAGTGGTGCTATATTGACCGAAAATCAGGGAATTTTCACTGAATCTCAAGGACTCTCACTGATTCAAATTTTGATTGTTCCCGTGTTCGCGGCGCAATTCTCGTTGGACAGATAAGGAGGTCAGTCTATTCATCCTGGATTATCAACAATGAGAACCTAAACCTGTCCAATCAGCACAGGATCTCTTTTATAATCGGGGACAGAGCATTACGCTCTTTCATACGCTCAACGTGACTACGCTCAATCATAACTAGCCTATAGAAAAGTACTGTCGTCTCTCGTTTTCATCGAATTTAACGTCTCCTTTGAAATGCTGGCTTGATCTAGCGTAACAGCGAGTGCCAGTGAACATATGCACGGGTAGGATTACGTATGTGGGCTCATCAGCTATAGGAATGTGTAAATTATATAAAATATACTGTGTCAACTGTACATATTTGGTGATGGGCCCCGGGCATGGCGGTGCGGGGGCCATCACCAAATATCGCGGCGCGACGTGCGGTCAGCGATTGGCTTGAGCTGATTGCATCGATCGGGGCTCTTTTTCGCTCGCGTGTCTCAAACTTGAATTCTGTGAACGCTTGGAAGCCATCTCGGAAATAAGTCCACCTCAATTTACTCTCGGATATTAATTATTACTGCTTCCATAGAACTGATGCAGGCTGTTTAACTAGTAGCCTCCTGTTTCACGTCTTCTCGGAAGGAGCTACGTGTCTTTCATATTTGAACATAGTCTTGCGGCGGCTTGCGTTGCCGCGCGCTGCGCCCGCTACGGATTTAATCGCTTTCGCCGTGAGCCGAGTGAGATGCGTTTCTTGAGACACAAACTAAGCATCATGACTATGCTGGCGAAAATTTTCTCTCAGCAACTCTTGCTGGGGAATCGCAAAGTCAAAGGCGTTTGGCAAGCAACGCGACCGAAAGGGTGCGGCTCGGAAAAACTGCGGGGGCGCAACAACTCAGCGCTTTTATTGCTAGCACCATAAATAACCCGTCGATCATAGTTATTCTCTTATATGAAATTAATTAGCGCGCTGCGGTGCCATTCTTAAGCACATTAGTTAGAGGGAATTTTGCTTGTTGAATTATTTTTTTAAAATCCTCTCCTCCCTTAGAGCCTTGTTATGTGGAGTCATTTTTAATAAGTCAAAATTTGTAATTTTAATGCAGAAAATTTTACTCTAAAATGTTACACTGTAAAGAGAGAAAATTTCAGATGTAACAAAAGTCAAATTACTGACCTAAAAAAAAGGAAGTTCAAATATTCACTTGATTTCAGTTATATCGTTCTTAAAATAAGAAGTTTATAGAAATTAAAAATGATGTCTGAAATTCAGAGCATATACTTCGTCTGATTTTTTTCCGTTTCAGCGATTTGACTTGTTTGCATCTGAACTTAAGATTCTCTATTGTAAGTGTACTGACCCTACACCTTGAGAGCTGATGCATCACTTTACACGTGAGTACGTTCTTTCCCAGAGTGTTTTGGCCTTGATTGTGGTTAGCTCATTCTGATGGCTTTTTCGCTTGTCACTGCGAAAAGGGCGCGCCTTGAACGTGAATAATTTTATTCGTTGGAAGGGGCAATATATGATGCTGCGAAGGCAGCCTGTATTTGGTGTACTTCGGCGAAGCCTACCCTGATAATCCGTGTGTTTTTTGACACGTGCTCTCTACGCATTAATTTGTGTTTTTATCTCTGTCCCACTTGTTTATTTGCTCTTTTCATCTCGTTTGAAATGTTTTCTTGAGCGCTTCACTCTCGAGTTGGGTTCCTTGAATTGGCCATCATTGTCGCTCCGCATCGGCAAACAAGCGTTCTCTCTTTTCTGCGCCTTCGTCGAGTGCTTCCGCACCGCACCACCAACCCTAAACAAACTCGAGCTTATTTATCGATACATCGAAATGCCAATAACTAACGACAGATACCCTGTAAATCTCAGCAGATACACCATAAATTTCGAGGGTGGAATATCGCACCTCTTTGTGTTCCACGCTGGTATCATATTTCGTTACGTTAAGAGAGTCAAGTAGAGAGCCTTATAAGGCTCTCTAGAGTCTGAAGTGTTAACGTCTATTTTCTCTCTTCCCTCAACAGCTCCGTTTGTCTTTCCCTATCTTTTGGTGATTTCGAACAGAGCCCGATCGGATTAGGGTAAAAAATGAAGGAACCATTTCTCTGACTGGGCTATTAATTTATAATAAATACCTTAAGTCATACTGTACATAATGAACAGCTTTATACATAATTTCATTTTCACTGGTGATGTACTAGTTGATGTTTTGAATTACTATACTCTTTCAAGGTCACACAATAACAACATTATACACTGTACATTGGAATTAATTTGGAATCATGTCATGTAGCAGTTCATCGAGAGTTCTGTAAAATATAACAATGTGGTTGCAATCAGCAGCACTAAAACTATTTGGCTTATATCGCTCCTGCGCACGGAGGGATCTGATTGGAGGTATAAAAACAATAAAAAGGGTTAAACAGATCCGCTCTGGCCTCTATCCAAAACACTTCATTTTGGTAACATACTCGATGGATTTCTACACTAGCGCCAAATGTTTGAGCTCTTTACTATAAGCAAAAATAACAACAAAAATCGTTAATTTCATGTAACAATGTAAAAAAAATCCAGTCTGTTCGATATAATCATATTTCATATATTCGTTGAACCAAAACTTACACATCGCTAAAACTTCATCCAAACGATGTAGGTACAGTGAACATCATATGCTAATACCGCTTCGGCTCAGCGACCATAATAAATAAGTTAACAAAGATGTTTGCAGCTGCAAGACAGGCACAATGGGGCTTTTGATTCATACAGCCGCGCAATTCTCGAAACGAAAACATGAGTTGCAACTTTGTTTATAATCTTTGGAAAACCACTTAAATTTACAAGATAGGACGATCGTGAAGTACACTATATGTTCTTTTCAGATCAGCTTTAGGAATACTCAGAGTTGTTTGGCACAACTTCAAAATGATATTTCATTCTGGAAGCTTCGTTTTCTCTTATACTTGCTTACTTTTAAAACCGCAAAATACGAATAAATTTCCAGGAAAATGCCCTATAAATACTGTTCAACGGTAGCCAAGAGGCTAATGGACTAGTACTCGTTGTTTACGCTCAACATTCACAGTACAATAAAACGTGGACGGACGAGATGGAGTGATTTGTGCTTGACTCACAGATGCAAATCGCTCCGTCCACGTTTCGTAACAACACACTTTCGTGACTGATATGGTTTTGTTCTGCGAAATGCGCGCTTAATATACGAAACTGAAAATTGAGCTAGGTCGTAAGAATGACGAGGTCGGAAAATGAGACTTGAAATGAAAATATAGATGAATTTATTTATAGTACGAAGTTGGCATTTCAAGCAATTTCCCGATAACGGCTGTGTTTGCGTTGAGGTGACTTGCACAACGAAGTCCGCCTGATAAGTGGCGGGCGCGAGCCATTTTCATAGCGTGTAGGGGTATTCTTTTAAATAGTCTATGACAGTGTGGGGCAGGGGCAGCTTGTCGACCTCCTTGAGCTTGCCGGCCAGGTCGGAGCGCAGGGTCCGGTTGATGGCCAGGCGAGCCAGGTGCTGCAGCGAGGGCACTTGCGTCCGTCGGGGGAGGGTCAGCCTTATGGACGAGTGCATCTGACTTTTGGCGTCCACGAGCACGTGGTCGCTTTGGTCGGCGCACTTTCGCGCGTAGTGTTCTATGAGAGGCACAACACAGGGGAACACAGGCATGTCGTTGGCGAGGTGGGGCAGGGCGTCGAGCCGGAAGCCGCCCGCGACGTAGTGCAGGCGCACGCTCGTGGGGCCCCGGACGGTCTGCACACTGAGGGAAAAGAGGAAGCGCGGGTCGGACGAGTCCCGGACCAGGAAGGTGCCTTCGGCGGACTGGTGCAGCGCCGCCACCGAGTCCTGCCACGAGAAGCGCTCGTAGTACCAGCCGCACGTTTGCAGAGTCCGCATGGTGGAGTTGAGCATAGTGAATTCGAGATCCGGTAGGGGTAACGTCCGGGGGATGTCTACCGGGATCGGGAGGGGCATCGGCGCGGGCGCGGGCGGGGGCGCCACGGGCGGGGGCGGCCGCTTGGCCGCGACGCTGGGCGAGAGCAGCGCCGCGAGGGACAGGGGCGTCGACGGGGGCGTCGGGGGCGCCGGCACGGCGTTGGGGCCGGACGCCACGTGGATGATGCCGCCGCCCGTCATGAGGTCCTTCCGGCCCTTGCTGGGGTTGAGCGTCAGTGGGGGCGGCAGGCACAGCTTGGGCTCCAGGCGCGGCGTCCACGCGCACGTGTTGACGGACAGCGTGATGAGACTGCCGCCGGCAGGGGCAGACGTGGGGCAGGCGCAGGCGCACACGCACAGGCGCGGTGCCATCGGCGGTGCCATCGGCGGTGCCATCGCGGCCGGGGGCGCCAGCCCGGGCAGGCTCAGCGGGAACTCGAAGTGACATTTTGGGCAGCTCGTCGCGGTTAACATCATGGCTCCATGCCCGCTGTGGGCTGCAACAAACAAACAAAACACCTCATTAGACTAACTTTTCATCTGGGCGTTCATTGCTTTCCTTGAGACATCTCGCGTAGGCCATGTCGTGCGTGGATCGAGCCTGTGCGTGTGAAACGGTTGCAGTGGCCACGAGAGTCGTGGAGCCACCTGGTGGAGCCACGAGAGAGGTGGCGTTATCTTGTCTACGGAACGGGCAACAACAATGGTGGAGGGACACTTATCATGGGAATGGGGCGAGGTCGACAATCCCGAATAGAAACGAGGCACAGCAGGACAGTGGCACTAGCTTAATGACCACGAGGCATGTGCGTGCATGCGTGCGCGCAAATGAGACGATACCCTGCCGTGCCGGCTAACACGGACACGCATATGAGAATTGGCTAGCCCACTTGGACAGGTTCCATACGTGGGACCAGCAAGATGCCCTCTTTGCCGAGGCAATAGGGCCTGCCTGTCATCTGGAAAGCCTCACGACATAGCGCCTGAACAACATCCTTGAAGTTTGACCAAGTGCCGAAGTTTACCCTAAAACTTATAAGAAAATGGGACCCAAACACCCAACCTTTCTGCTAACCCAATGACTAACAGACTGGCCTACTTGTGGAAATGCCGACATCATCGAAGTTAAGTCAACGAATATGTTGATATTTATGGATAGAGAAGTTGTGACAACCTGTCGCGTATCACTGTGTTTTAATGAAAATAATGTATGCTTCAGTTGTAGGGATAGCGCCACCGTCGCGGTAGGGTAGCTCTGTGAAGGGTCGGTTCGCGAATGCAGAGCTATCAAAGACGAGACTTTTCTTGCTGACTGAATTCCGATTCTGAGCGAACTTATTCAAGCGGCCGGGCGAAGCAAAGGTTCAAACAGAGGTTCGACCGCAGCTCCTGGAAGCCCTTGGCAGCCGAGGGCAGCTCGGCTCAACGGGGAAGTCGCGAAGGGCAGGGAAGGGACCTACCTACAAGGTATCCACCGGCGCTCGCGCTTGCGACCGCGACGCCGCCGCTTCTCAAAGGCGACTTCTTTTGTCCGCGATTCTGCTAAGCAGCAAACGCTCGCTGCCTACGAGTAACAATAGGAAGGTGGGGGATTTCGCAGAAGCGGCCAGCGCTCCAACTATTGCGACCAGTACGCGACGCGGAACCCCCCTCTCCCCCTCCCCCTCCCTCGCGCCCCCTCCCCTTCACGGCAGCTAGTACCGGTGTTTCTTTTGCACGGCCCGCCACTTTCACTGGCCTCGCCTTGCCCGTTTGCTCGGCGCTGTTGCCACGTTTCAATCGCATCAACTCGGTGGGAGAGCTTTTTTCCTTTTTTTTTCCCAATCGGCCTATAGCGAATCTCGTCAAAGCCATTTCTACGAAAAAATCAAAGCGCCCGAGCGCCAATGTTGGGGGGAACAAAATCTACCTCCGCAAATAAAGAATATTTTCATAGCGGTCACTTTGCGGGAAATCTAAAAATAACGTCTAATTACTCAGGAATTCGTGAAATATGGGTTAAAATAGACGCAATGTTGATTGAAACGATGCAATTTCTACCTCGCCCTTCTTAAGCCCTGCTTCTTTTCCTTGTAATACCGACAAAATACCGCGTTAAGGTTGGAGCTGCCTTGGCCCTCGCTTGTCCCCAAGCCTCAAGCCAGCGCTTATTTCTCTGCAGATGTCACCGAGGCATATTACACTGTAAAAAGAGAATCTCAAAATCACATAACAAGATATTAAAAAAAATCAGTCCAATTATTATACCATGTCCAATGAATCCAATGAATTTTAGACATCGTTTTGAATTTCTGTAAACCTCTTATTTTAAGAACGATATAAGTGAAATTCAGGGAATATTTGGACTGAATTCCAGACCAGTAATTTAGCTTTAGTCGCATCTGAAATTAAGATTATCTTTTTACAGAGTAGGCTTCGCGATCAGGTTAAATGCCCTGTGCTTAGCAATCAAATTCACTGTACGGAATCATTAAAGACAGCCTCTGAAGCCGCGACCTTTCTATGGAGTCCTTAGCATCTCCCACTCAAAAATCGCTACCATCATGACGTCGACTCGACACAATGCCTAACCTCCTGTTTTCCTGTTATGGCCCAGGATGAAGAGGAGCAACTCTGTTCGGAAAAGGAGGTCGTAGGACTTCAAGCCGGTGAGTCACTATGCCACACTTTTAAAAGTACTATCAGTCGTTTCAGAGAAAGTCTATTTATGAAATAATCCGCATTATCAGTGTAGACAGAGGCCTAGTGATAGCGACCTGGCAATCTGCCCTAATCGATTTTGAGAAATCCATTTTTATGGCCGTCTGCTCGCCGCGCAGCGGCCAGCGCTCGTGTGGGCGTTGCAACTCGCGCACTACTCCACTACACTGTATTATCGGATATTAAGAGCCTTTCAACTCGAGTTCCAGAAACGTACTATCGTATCTACACTATAGGTTTTAAGATTTACGACCTTATTAGTCCCATCCTCGACCCGTTATCGCGTTATGAGAATTACGACTGCCTAAGCTAGGTCAGCTTTGGCGCGGGTGACTTAGCTTCATTTAGCTAACGTTACCAGCCCAAAGTATTTGAAGTAAATTTTAGCTTAAGAGAAATTGGAAGAATTTTTCCATTCAAATATGCGATTTGAAGCTTTGAAAAATGCCTAAATTAATAAATTTTAGGTTTCCAGAGGGATGATATTTTAGAAATTGTGATAACACTGAACTGACAACATCCTCAAACATACATTTTTCTGTTTCCGAACGACATCGCTGGGCGTCAACCTGAAGTCAGCCTAAATTAGGTTTGGCTTATTGTGCCTCGCTTCGCACTCAAGAGGTTGGAGCAACCTTTAAAATTTCGAGTAGCAGGTCTTTTACAAGGCCATCTCTGCTGAAAGTTATCGCCATATCGGGAGGGGAAATACTCTGCCATTTGGAATTGAAGTACCTCTTTGACAAAGAGCTGATTGCTCGAATCGAATATGGATGTGAATAATCGCGAATGTCGCATATCCCCGCCGGCGCGGCGACGGCGACTGCTACTGAAATGGTGCGAAGCAACACAAATACCGTGTTTTACCGTCCGAATGGATTCGCAGCAAACAATCAAGAGGGATGCAAACAAATGCGAGAAATTTCGCGAAAACATATTTTGGCAGTACCGAGAATCGCGCGCTTTGCCGTTGTCGCTGTTTCCACGCCAAAACATGGCAACAAGCTTTGCACATCCATTTTTCCTGCTGCCATACTTCGGCCGCCTTTTCCTCAACAATTATAGCCTCTACATCCACGCAGTCGAGAGTCGAGACGCCGCCGAGCCGTGCGCGGATTCGCTGACTCGTTCGTAGGAGTTTTCGCGCTGAATTTTAAATGATCTCGAAGCGAAGATGCTGTTATTTTCACATCGCATTTGCCGAAAATCGAATCATGCTCGGTGGTGACAGGGTGGAACGCAGGGAAGGAAAAATTTGCTTAGCCCTTTACCACCCACAAATGCGGTCTGAAAACACCCACATCTATTAGATCAGCTTTTTTAGTTCTTAACGATTAAGATAGTTCCAAAATTACCTCGCTTTCAGAGTCTTGAAATCTGGCCTTTAGTCGTTTCACAGAAATCAAATTAGCACACCGCAATGAAAAAGAAGAAAAAATGACTTCGTCACTGTAATATATGTGACACTGACAATCGCGCTTTGTTCCCGTAACTGTTGAAATAACAATCATTTTTTTGTTGCCTTTACTATTTTCTTGTCAGCATTACAATTCTTTTGGTAAACAGTAACCAAGTAAAAATTGTCGTCTAAAAATTAAAATTTTGACAAAATCACTTTTTTTTGCGTGAGGCAACTTTTCTCTTTTTTTATTTTGTAGACAGAACGCGTAGTTCAGGGAAAGACCGAATAGTGTAGTTTATTAAGTATGTTCGCTCTGGCCAAGGTCGGAGGAGCGTATTGTTAAGCAGAGGAATAAGGTACCTTGCTTGTCCAATTAATAAAATAGGAGGCTACCGAGAAACATTGATTATTCCGTCCGCTTTAATCAGCGTTCGCCAACTCTGAATTTCGACGAAACGGATCCCACAACGGTATCTGGCCGGGCAAAAGTGCTCATCGATCCTATCGATTGAAATCGATAAGTCCTTTCGCTGAACAAGATAAAAATGCTTCTTCCACAAAAAGGATCAACTATCAGTATCTTTTAGATAAATTCAATTTCATTTTGTGCAAAGTTTTAATCGAAGTCTTCGATAACTTGTGCCCGAGCCAAAAACTGAGCAGAAAAAATCATGAATATATGAGCATTTTTTTATGGGAGTACGTAAGAGTACGCGCTGAGTTGAAGATTCCGGCATTTCCTCAACAGCAATGGGGAAAAAATAGTTTGGCGCTCCGAACAGTTATTAGGTAATACGTGCGTCAACAGTCTTACTAATTTTGGGTTTACCTTTGAAATTTCCCAGTGGTGATGTTCGCTACTAAGTGGGAATGACCGCCGCGCCGGACAGAGACGCAATACGACAAGTTTATTGCATTAGCCATAAACTTCATGGCATTGTTTAGCAGAACCAAATTCTTGTACTCAAAAGTTTTTCGCTTATCAACGATACTTGAAAGTCCATCAAATTCGTGTCATAACTTCATAATGGCGTCAAAGATTCCTCTTTTTTTTTTAAGGACTTATGAATTACTGCAGGGCATCGGATAATTGAAGTGGGGGGAGGGACTGAGTGAGTGGAGATTCGTCGTAGATCTAAGCATAACCAGCGATTAAAATGCTATTAGCAGTGGTGATGGTGATATCGTGAGAGCAAAAGAGTAATTGAGCCCGTTTGCATTTTGATTTTCCCGCGGGTCGCGGCCTGCGGCTCTCTTTTCTATAAGCACATTTTAATTGCGTATTTGCATCTTTTCGTTGAAGCTGGTAGGCTCAAATGAACCGCCACTTAGAGGGAAATGAAGAGTTATATTTTCGAGAGAGCCGACGCGCTCAAGATTCGAGGGTTGCATTTCCTTCTGCCCTTGTTCAACCTTTCATTATGTTCACGAGCAACCGCTCAAGTAGGTTAGGTTAACCTAGGTTAGTTTAATGTACTCTCTCGAGTTTTCTGAAGTGATATTCTCTTAAAATGAATGATATTCACTCAAAATGAATGACATTTGCCCAAGATAAGTGAGATTTTTTTTTGCACTTCATGATTACAAACGTAATTCTACGATATGAGTGTCACTGCACTATGAATAAGAGCTCACTCAACAACGTTGGATTCCGTATTTCTCTCCAAAACCTTCAGCGTTTAGGTTAGGTGACGTACTTTGTGCCCTGATTCGTCAATGCTCCGCTGAGCCGCCAGCAAGCGTGAAAGCGCTTATTTCTCGATGGGAGGGTCGGCGCCGGAGAGGCAAGCGGGATAAGGCTTGGCAACCGTTAGGATAGGTCAACTTAAGTCAGGTTAACTGAGGGTAGGTTAACTTAGGTTAGGTTATTATGTTAACGAAGGTTAGGTTAACTTAGGTTAAATTAGGTTAACTTAGGCTATGTTAACGTAGGTTAGGTTAACGTAGGTTAGGTTAACCTAGGTTAGGTGAAGCCCTGTGCCTTTCTGTGCTCGGGCTGGCGACGAAAAGTAGAAAACTGTACATGAAGTGGAGAATGAAACCCTGAGAGTTAAGAGCGTGTAGCCTTCTGTTGGCAACAGTCGGATCGATCCAATTGTACGTTATTATCGGAGTTCGATGGCACAATAAAGGGAGCTGACTTTTCGTGCAAAGAACGGCAGGCAAATCGCTGGGCGAATCGTTCGGCGGATCGCGGGCGGGACTGGGCTGTGCCGCCCCGCCCCGCGCCGCGGTCCGCGTTTTCCCGGAAACCATAAGAGCTCATTCGGCCGTGTTTCTTTTCTTTCTCTGCGTCATTTTCCGTCGCGATAGGGCAATTTAAATTCGGATCGGACAGCCATCTTGGTATTTAGCGTTTAAACTCAAGTCGCAGTACTGATGAATGGCGGGAAACGGTGTCGAGTCGCACCTCGAGATAAACCCTCGTTTTTAGTTTCACTGCCATAGACGTCACTTGGAGCCGTTAGATCAGCATCGTCATTAACAGAACGTTCTCTGAATATGCTTTAAAGAGGGGACCGCAATCACCTCTCCTTGCGCCCCTGCGGACTGTCCATTCCGTCTGCCCGGCTGGCCCTCACTGCGATACCGTACGCGATTAAAACGTCACTAGCCATAGCCCTTCGATAATCATGTGTTGAACTCGCAAAATAAACACTATAGCTTTACACATTTTCGTCCGCTGGTCCAAGCATAAATGCTGTCGGTACGCTTATTTCAAAGATTGTATTTTGCCACCTCTTAATATTCGCAAAGCCGGGCGGAGTGAGACTTAACGCACGCAACATTACGCGGTTGAACGTCGTTAATCTTTATCATTTAGTGAGGAACAAAGATGGAGCGCCGGGGTGGAAAATTAAAACTGACGTGTGATTGCAAAAAATCGAGGTGGATATAGAGGCGCATCGCAGCTTTGCGATTTATTTTATTTGCACGGGATGAGCGCACCTGCTGCCTGTGTTACTCGCAAAGCGAAAATTCAGGGAACCGCTGTGACGCACACGTCCTAGGACGTATATTTTATTGTGATTCGCGAATTTCGAGTGGCGAAAATGAGAAAGTAGGTTGAAGGAGTCCTCTCGGCTTGTTTACTTGATGGGAGGGTTCGATTCCCGGAATTGAAGCGCCTCGGCCTGCAAGCCACGCGCGGGCTTGCGCAACGGGGGGGGGGGGGGTTTTCTCCCCCCCCCCCCCCCCTTCCCCCACGGGGGCGGGGGAATTTTCCCCCCTCGGGGCGGGGGCCCGACGGGGGCGGGGGATCCCCGCCCCCGTGCCCTCCC
>Ga0058701_10002417_pt1 | contig 14141 bp, 15 predicted proteins | sample AgamicOrMae_FD_97039 | JGI IMG/M metagenome (GOLD analysis project Ga0058701, IMG submission 97039) | Agave microbial communities from Guanajuato, Mexico - Or.Ma.e | ecosystem: Host-associated > Plants > Phyllosphere > Phylloplane/Leaf | place: Guanajuato, Mexico | collected 2012-06-04 | reverse complement strand
TTTAACAGCTACGAGCAGACTTCAACCTTCACTCATGCTATTTGTGCATCTTTGGATCACTCGAACTAAAAGCTGATCGGTCGGAACGCAGAGCAAGATCAGTCGAAATACAGATCACTCGAGCGAGAGGGTCCCTAGACACGGTTTGTTAACGTGAAATTTGAATCAGCAAATTCAACAAAAAATAATTCAGAGGGAATTTTTTGGCCTCTCCTTGGGTCGGAAGTCTGAAGATTTTTAAGGACGGTGGTTTTACCTAAAAAAAAAACAAAGCATTTCTCTTTTAAAAAAACCGTCAAAACACCAATAAATATTCGTCCGTACAGAGCGATGGGTATGACTATGGATAGCACGGCTGCTTCGTCGAATTTATTTTGTTCAGATATCCCCGCGGACACTAGCACTGCCAAGCATATCCACATGGATTCAATCCTTCCGCCGGTGCAACGTTTCTTGTCAAAAATCACATTGTTTAACGAATTACAGTTTCATGGTGCATCCAGTTTTGAGGCAGTGTTTTCGGACTAGTGTTAAGTCCTAGTTAAATCTTTTATTACATGGAGAGAGATGACAGTCTCTCACAGTGAAAAAAAATCAGTTTTTGGAAATTCTTACCTGTTCGGTGTCAATATAAAACCGGGGCAGTTACGTTTTTCGATTATTTTTGAAGATAGATAGACCTAACTTATGTTTCAGCCAAATCGATGGAAAGCTTACACCGACACCTTTTGTCTATCTTTACGTCTATCTTTAAAAATACATAAAATCCGCTACCCTCGTGTCATTTTCACACCCAAAATAGGTACGACCCCCCCTAAGACAGGTCTTTCGTTTTCACTGGACTCGCCTTGGGTAAGGCACCCTGTGCTTTGGTTTGCCATCGTTCTGTTTAGCTTCGAACCTTACGCCCATTACTTCCCGGTCGCATAATTGGAACTGGATAGTAAAGCGCCAGGCTTGCCAGTGAAGGTTGGTTGACAAGTTGACAGGTTAGGTTAACTTACGTAGGTCGACCTCAGTAAGGAAGACTGAAATTAGATTGCTCCGGCCGCACTCCACCGTTGCCCCGTTCGGATATCCCGCGCCTCGTCTCGGCAACAAATGCCTCAAGTAAGCGGCACAAGGCTTGACCACAATAGATGCACACGGCCCTTCACTTCGCTCAGCTTACGAAGTAAGACTAGCCGTAAAAAATATGAAGGAGGGTGTCGCGAAAAGAGCACGCCAGAAGGAATTTTATACCTCTCCCACAATAATGCACGGAAATCTCCGACTGGTTTCAGAGTGCACCACTTAGGATAATGAGAGGAAATGACAGTACGCAGATTTTTGAGTTGAACGGCGGGTCGCGCGCGAAACGGCGGCCTGCAGTCCACGGTGCGGCGCAACGAGCGATGTGTGCAAGCCACAGATCCCGAGGGAGGTCGTTGCAAGTAAGCTAGGGGGAGGGTCGCGCAACTCTGTCCATGGTGCCCTGCAGTATTAGCTGCGGAGATGTCGCTCCGAGGGAGCGCGGGACGGCGGCGTGGCTCACCAGGGCGTCGCACCGCGCAAAAAGTTACTTCCATCATTTGTACTGCACGTTTCAATAATATTGCGTAATATGCGGAACTGTGAATTACCTTCACTCTTAGCAAGCTCCAGTGACCCAGGTGCAACTGGGAATTTCAGTGCCGTGGCACTAGTCATTCAGTGAAGTTTAACAGGTTTCCAGTAAAGTCTCACTGGTTTCCAGTGGAATTTCACTGAATTTCCAGTGGGATTCCACTGAATTTTCCAGTGGCACCTGGGTCACTGGTAACCAGTGACCTTTCTCTGGTTCTTGCTAAGAGTGTTGGACAGATCATTCCCATTTTTGTACAACTAAAAACGTCTTACATCAAAACACTTCAAGTTTAGCTAGTTAACCCACAACAAAGGATTTGGAGTGAAATTTAGGTTAAGAGAAATTGGAAGGATTCTTTTCTCTAAAATACGCAATTTTAAGCTTTGGAAAATGCCTAAATTATTGAATATCAGGTTTTCAGAGGGATGATATCTTTTAAACTGTGACAATACTGAACTGAAAATATCCTCTAAAATAAATGTTTCTGTTTTCAAATGGCATCGCTGGGCGGTAGTGGATTAAGGGTGATCTAGCAATGCCATCTTGGAAATTCAATTTTTGGCGCATTTCTCACTTTGAGGCTGCGATATCAAGAATCGTCCAACGTCGATTTGTAAACATAATCATTAACTACAGTATCTGAATATAAAAAAAGACCTACTTAAACTGTCACCTCACGACCAGGAAATTTAAAACGCTCGTTTTTTTCATACATTTTAATCAGTTTTAAATTTCCTGGTTGCGAGGTGATAGTTATGTAGGTCATTATTTGATATTCAGATAGTTAATGATTATGTTCACAAATCGACGTCGGCCGATTCTTTGATATCGCAGCCTTGAAGTGAGTAATGCGCCAAAAACTGAATTTTCAAGATAGCATCGCTAGATCCCCCTTAATTTTTTTAGAATCTCTTAACTCAATTAAAAAAAAATTACTTCTAAAAAAAATTGAAATCTCCTTTAACTAAGTCAATCTGTTTTTTTTTTAAATTTAACTGTTTTAATAACATAAACTTAATGTAAAGTTTTTAAAGAATAAAAGAACACAAACACTAGAAATATGCACAATAAACTCACGAAGGATGGTCTTGCTAAAATGTACAGAAATTAAAGAATTATTCCTTCATTTAAGAACTCCCAAAGGTAAGGAACACGCATTTACTTAGACACCTCTTTCTCCTAAACGGTCAAGAGTAGCAAACTTGCCCTGACTATCCGGCCAGCCCGCATAAATTATTGTAGTGCGCTTACAATCAGTGAAATGACGACGTGACCTATAATGTGCTACATTTCCAGCTACAGTATGTGTTGGCTGCGCCAGTTGACAGTTTCCTTCACCAGTGTCGACAGAAGTGGTGGTACCGAGCGACGGTAGACTCTCGCTTTGCCGAAGAAAATTGGGGAATACTCCAAAAACACATTGCTTAAAGAGGCAGCACACAAAGCTACATCTCCAAAACCAAAAAGAATGACGGTTTTCTATTGGTCACTGAATTTTTAGAAGTAATACTGCCTAATTAAAGGACTTCAAACCCACGGAAAGAAGAGGTTTGTGACACGCAGATACGGTACCCCTCTGGAAACCTAAAATTCAATAATTTAGGCATTTTCCAAAGCTTAAAATTGTTGCGTATATTAAAGGAAAAAAATCTAATTTCTCTTAAGCTTTTCACTCCAAATACTTTGGACTGTTATGGGTTAATGAGCCATACCTTACAATGATAGCAATTACTTCGATTTCAAACATTTTAATTTGCACAGTAAAACAGAAAAATTTAGGGTATTCTTACCTGTTTTGGGTATGAACATTAAACGGGGGTAGAACGTATTTTAATATTTTTTCAAGATAGACCTATATGCAGGTTGCAGGTACAGGTACACTAATGAAAAGCTCTCGCCGTGACATTTTGAATTGTATGGCTGAACATGAAATAATAATAATAATAATCAAAACACTACCCACGTTTCACCCAAAACAGGTTTTGTTTTTACTTTGGGGGTTGGTTCAATCCCTGATTGAGACTGAGGAATTGTTTGCCTAACAATCGCAACTTAAGTTCACAGTTTCATCTTTGAGAAAGAATTTGAGAGAACGGAGTATTGGAATAAAATAGGCGAAGAAAAACTTGATAGGTGGTTGCGTCAACGACAAGCACTAGGGCTCGTTTGTAGGTCAAAAGACGTCTTTGTGTTCGGAGTAAAAAAAAAATAAAAAAAAAGCTTTGAAATTGAATAAATCAGAGTTTAGAAGCTCTTACGTCAACTGTCGAACGTCGCTCGATCCCATCGGTCACTTTCGATCACTCATTAAGCGTCACTCTTTCGAAAATAGACCCGGAAATTCACTGACTTTCACTGAAAATTTAACCAATTAGTTCCGACTCAAAGCAAATCGACTCCTCGTGTCAGCATCCAGGACAGTTTCTAGCTTTCGGTAAACTGACGATTCACCCGCCTTGACCCATTTAATACACGAGCATCCATAATGCATATTCTCAATTTTGATGATCACACTTCTCGACGAAATCACATAGGCCTGCCCGACGTAAGCCGATATTATTACCGACTGGATATTATTACATTTTTTTTAATTTCTTTCTTTTTTTTTCAAATTTTGGTCCTGATTTTAAAAATCTATAGCTGTTAAAGATTGGATCTGATTGAAGGACACTAAAAAAGGGTTTAATTGTCTATTCGCTCACTTCGTCGATTTCAGACAAACCTGGAGGGTGGAAGAGTTCGGGGGAGAAAGGTTAGAGAGAAAGGCGTAAAACTTGATATTCCATTTTCGAAACGGTTAATCGACGATGTAAAAAGCATACGACGTTTCCAATCATTTTTAGTTTCTCTTAATCAATTCTAAGCATCAAACTTTAAAAATCCTACAGACAGGAATCCGACTGATTTTTTTAAATGGGTAGGTTTTTATCAACTTGTTTAGCGCGATTTTTTTAAATAGGATCTTTATTTTGACGATTGAATCTGATTGAGGGAAACCAGAAATCGTTAGAACCGATGTCGGCTGCTCAATTTGTGGATTTCAAACGAACTGGGAGAGGCGGCAGTTTGCGGGCGGAATGTTGGAGGGCGTAACTTACAGAGCTCTTCTGCGCGAGGGCAGGCCCCGAATTAAGGATGATATCTGAGAGTAATCGGTCCGTGCAAAAACAAAATTTCAACGAAGGAGGTAATATTATTACCTCCTTCGTTGTGTCAGATTTGTTAAAGAAGGATCTTTAAAATAGTGACAACGGAAAAGTGACAAATAGTGACAGGAATAGTTTAAAGGACAAAAAAGTGATAAAAGTGACTCACTGGGCGCCTCTGCTGCTGGGCCCGATATCGCTCGTTATGGTCACGAAAGGTGGAACATGAAACCTTTGAAAAATCTGTGTAACGAACCAAGGTTTCAGGGATAAAAGTAGGAGGAGAATTCACAGCGCGTTTTGCACAGAACATCGTCGACTTTTCCGAGTAACCTAACAGCGATTTTCAGTTTTCTTTTTTGTGGAAGGGCAAGCAAACATCCTTGCAGGCGATGCATACAAGATGCACGTTCCTTGCACCGTAAGGCAAGAGGCAGTGTGCTTGGCACTCTGATGGTTGGAGGGGACCAGAGAAAAGAGTTTACCTCAAGGAAAGAAAAAAGGCGTTGAGAAAATCGTGCTCGTCGAGTGTAGCACTTTCCACAGCAAGCAACGGCTTTGAAGTGAATCGCAAATAAAAACTCGCCAGATGATCTCGGGCAATAATTTTCTCGAAACGATGGCTTCATATGAAACTGTACTAGTTAAAAACACTGTTTCAAAAATGTACTGCTTGCAATGTATAGGTCTAAGATAGGAATTAGCACATTCTTGAACGAGCATTTCCAACTCGTACCGTTTCATTTTAAGCCATCGAAAATCGGCCATTTGAGATAAATAAAGAGGTGAAATATTTTGATGAACGCATCTATTTCGGCAATGAAGGTAAAACGGGTCGAGTATTATCTGTTTAATATTGAACATATAACAATATACCTGTAGCTATTTTACTCAATAGAGGCATCCGACACGATTAATATCCTTTCGCTTACTGAATTTTGAATCTTGAGCCGAGCACAATGAGCACAAGCTTCCGAGTTAAGCGAAACCTTGAGGCGAGCCAAGCGAAAGCTCGGGGCGGGACAAGCAAAGGCTCGAGGTAAGACGAGCGAAAGGTCGAGGCTAGACAAGCGAAGGCTCGAGGCAAGTCAAGCGAAAGCTCGAGGCGAGCCAAGTGAAACATCAAGGCTGGCCATGCGAAAGCTCAGGGTGAGCTAAGCGAAAGCTCGAGGAGAGACTAGCAAATGCTCGAGGCAAGACAAGCGAAAGCTTTGGGTGAGCCAAAAGCTCGAGCCAAACGGAGCAGCCAACCCTGTGGCCATAAATCGGTCGCCAGAAACGTCCCGTCGCGTCGCCTCTTTTCCACCTCTTTTCCCGACCTCGAGCGCGCAGCTTTCATCTCGTCTGCCTCGTCCAATTATACACTTAGCGGCTGTGAAAATAACTGCCACGTGTGCCTTGCTGAAGCTCTTCCTTCACATAGACAAATCTCTTCAAACTTAAGGACTCTCGAATTCCAGTTTTGATTTACACGGTAACAAAATTTTGTTTTTCTTCTCCAGGAAATAGAACTCCTAAATTGAGATAAAAAAAATCATATTTATACAGTTTCCTTTACTATTCTATAAATATATATATCGGAGGAGAATTAACGCCGATTTTTTTGCTTAAATCTCGAGTTCTAGTAAAATACTACATAAATGTCGATTACTTCTTTTATCAGGTCAAAGCTGTTGTCACATTTTGCTTCAAAATAGGCCTCAGAAAGTCTGAGAGAGATCTTTTGATATTCGGTTAATACTTGAGGTTTAAAACATCTTGCCGAACGGCGTAGGTTGATTTGTGTATTCTGCATTCAGATGCGACCTCTAGTCTGCCTGATCAACAATAACGTTGTCTAAATTCCACTTTAAAAAAAATACAATCATTTTGGTACTATCACATGACCTCTTATATAATAATAAACGCCATCCAAACTGGAAAAGTATTTCTTTATCCTGGTTTACGCATCCTTAGCGCACTTGTCTTGCAACATGGATAAGCTTTGACCCTAGCGTTGTGGATGTTTCTGTGAACAAGTTTCAACTGACTGGAAGAATAAATGTTTGCGTCATTTCCTTAGCAAGACGATTTTTTTTTAAACTAACAAGAAGAAGGACCACAGCTATCCGCTAAAATAATCTCCTTACACAACGACAGCAGCATCTGCGGAATTAATTCCATTTTAGATAAAGGTGACCAAAACTTCGCTTAATTTTTTAAAAGACAACAGTTTTGGAAAGCCTTTTTGCAAAATTGTGAACCAAAACTGTCTTGATAGCTCTTGAAATTTGTTAGTCGTCTTGGACCCTTTTGTCGATTCCCTGACGGAATCATCAGAGCCAAGGCGTAAGTGTTGGCGTCCCTCAGTGAGCTTCAATTGAGTTCGATTAGTTGCAACGAAAGTAACTACAGTCGGTACGCGATGCGGGTTTAAGGAAAGCGTTTTCTTCCAATCGCGCTTTTTATCCAGTTTTCGGTGCAGGGTGCGTTATAATTAGTAGCACCCGCATGCAGATAGCTATATTGAGAAGCATGCCAATGCCAATGAATGAGAAAATGCCAATGAAGTGACATATATTCTGATCAAACTACATCAACAGCGCGTTTCATTAAAAAAAATTAAGTCAACGAAAACAGTTAAATTATGGAAAAAAAATCGCCAACAATATTCCAGATTGTCTTTCAAGGCAGTGGGAATCAGCCCGTCGAAGGAAGCTGCTGTATTGTTTCCTTGCATCGCAGAGCATGCGTCGACCCACTCAGGCAGAAAAATACTTGCAGGAAGAGACACTAGCACTCTGTTCCAATCGAATCGTCGAATCTACTGCGGGGCCGCGCGTTCGCAAACATTCACTTAGATGGCATGCTCTCAGTTATAAAGATACTTTTGCACCCCTTATATTCCACCTTTTTCTCATGCAACCCTTGTATGCAAGAGTTTCGGTAGTAATACTTTCTCAGTTGTCGGTCCGAATACTTTGAATATCCCCAACAGAATGGTTTGCGAGTTTGAGTGATCATTCTCTCTTTATCAGAGGACGCTTGTAAGTCTATATGATTGGCTCAGACTCACAGCTGAGAATTTTTGGTATCCTACCCGATACTGGAGATATCGTTTTAACGCCTATAGGCGGGCCCTTACAAGTTTACTTCCGTGCTCCCTTCCTTTCACCCATCCCTTTTACTTCTTTCTTTTCCGTCGGTAACTGCCTTCTTGACGAACGGCTTTTCCGGCACAATGGAAAGATATACCACTGGAAAAGTGAACAAAAATTGAAACAAAAATGCAAGCCTCATCTTACACCTCAGACTGATATTTTCGTAAAAACATAAAGATTTCCTAAAGCTTCATTTGAATACGAGGTGAATGGCAGAGTGCCGTGACGTTGAATTAATCTTCAAGAAAAAAGACAGAATTTAAGGTAATGAAAAACAACTTGCACAGGTTGTAAAGATCACTTCGAGTTCTGTAAATACAATATCTCGCCGTTCTTTATGTAGACGCAAGAAAAAAAGAAAAAAAACAGATAAAGAAAGGAATAGAAAGGAAAGGAAGAAAACTTAAAAACACGATACTGTTTAGCTGAAGTTTCTTTGTGTATCTTTAGGCCAAAAGAAACTCTGATAATGATGTATAAGCAGTAATTTCGATTTAGTACAAATATTTATTGTCAAAATTTTGCGTTCGAAACAGGTTCACTGATCTCATGATAAACCTCAACACGATGTCAAAATACAGATGAACTAAACACAATACTAAAACACATATTAAATAAAGAAAATCAAAATTTGCGTCCGATGGACCTAAAACTGAAGAGATGCCCCCATTTCAACCAAGGTAGTTTTTCTTGCTTCTTGTTTAATCGTTGACTGATTTGCGTTTTGAAGGCTGGAAAATGTTTTTCTAGGCTTATCTTTCATTCCCCAGTCCGAAAAATACAAATTGTTCAAAATACAAACGAATAGCAAGCAAAAAACCCCGGCGAAAATAGGAGTCTCTCCAGTTTTACGTTTATAACTAGTATTAATATTATTTTTTATCTTTGAACACGATGTAAAATCAGATTATAATCTGCGTTTTTTTAATTTTTTTTTTTTTAACTGGCTTTTTATTAACTACTTTTTTTATAAAGCTCGAAGTTTAGGCCGGTTTTGACTTAATTTTCACTCCAAACAAATGCCACATCGACTCCATAAAAAATAATAATAATTTGCTCTCCGGGCGACGCGAGCACAAGATTCCTGATCGGAAGTGGCTGAGAGGGAACCAGTGGGGCAGACGCGAGGGGGCGCAACTGAACGAGTCTCCATCAATGAAATTGGGGGAAAGGCCACGCCATCTTAATACGAACTAATTTAGTCTGTAATTAGACGGTGCAAAGCAGACAGACAAACCTGATTAGAGTTTTGCTCCCCCGATGCGATGCAACTCGGATCTCCAAGTCACTTCAAGCCCCCCATCTCCATTTCTTTCAACAAGTAAAACGGCTGGCGTCTCATCGAAGTGGTTACGCACTCGAAAATTTAAAGGCCCATTTACGTTTTGATTCATCCTTTTATTCCAAGCAAAATGAGGCACATGTAACCTAACCTCACTTAATTTTATCGTTGCCGCCTGATGCCGCTCAGTCCTCGGCGGCAGCAACCGTCGACGAGAAGCGAGAGGCATCCGATGCCGCTACATCCGAGCGGAAGTACATCCAACTGAACCGCTGGACACCTGATTCTAACCTTAGTGCAAGCTTGATTCGATTAACCTGGGTTAGGGTAGTTTGATATTCCTTGGTTAAGTCAATCTAGGTTAGGTTTTTCGAACCTATTCTACGTTAACCTAGGAACATAACCTACGCGGTTTATGGCCTTTGTCCTCCGTATGATATGAACGGTTGAACGAGGATTGCTAAAGGTGAACTCAAGAGCTAGAAAATGCAACCTCTGAAATTTAGTGTCAAAAGCAATTCAATGATTAATTTCAATCATCACCTTTACGATCTGATACCAGATCGTAAAGGTGATGATTGGGAAGTTGGTCTGCGAGCTGTTCTGAGCAACCCCTTCTGTTGTTTAGTTGAGCCTGCCGCTGCAGTCGCCACCTTTGGAAGCAGGTCAACTTAGATTCCCGATAAAAATTATGCATAGCTTTTACTTCTTATTCTGACTAGTCCATTGGGCTATAATGTGCGCTACACTAATGCGCGCTTTGAGTAGTTGCGATGTTGTCAATTCAAATGGTATTCACATTTTTCACTTACTTTACACCATCGGACCTTTGTATGAGATTCACCGCAATTCCGGTGAATAAATGAACATTCCTTAGTTATAGAAAATCAGATATCGGAACATGAAAACCCCCCAAAAAAGACAGAATCGTAACTACTAATCATGAATCGTAAAGAGTACTTATAAACAAAGAGATCATTTTAGCTGTTTACATAACTCTGATATCGATACTAAAACTTTCATCATGAAGGCAACGAGATAAAATTTGGCGCTTGACGGGGTTCCCGTTACGGGGATCTATTTGCTGTGTGAAAGAGACAAAGAAGAGGCGTTACCCCCTTCGTTATCCCTCTCGCTTCAACCCCTCAGTTATCCCCCCCCCCATTGATTCCCATCTCCAATGATTCTGTTGGGGTGATCGCATTTGTCGCTCTTTTAAGCCAAGCAAATTGGATTACGAAGAAAAATTCGGACGGGATGTTACGCAGCTATATTGAACGCAGATCGACTCAACTTTTCTCTTTCATTATTTATGAAGCGCTTTAAGAACCCTTTTTGACCAAATCCAGCCACAAATTCGGCGTCACCCAAATATCTAAAGGAAAAAATGCAGCTTAAATCAATGTAGATTTTTATATAGCAACAAAGGATGCCAGAGCGTACTTGGTAGTTTTTAAGATACCACTATCATAGGATACCCATATAAAGACTGCATTAAAGGAGCAATCTCGACGAGACCCTTTCATTCATATAGTTATAGATAGGTTTGCCTTTAAATATAACCAAATCTTGCCTTTTCATTAAACTTCCAAAACAGGCATGGGACCATCCGAATTGGGGTAAGTTTTTACTGTGTCAACCCGACCTTCGTTTATGTGACATACCGTAACCTAGATTAAGTTAATCTACGCGGTTGTAAAATATCAGTACCCAAAGTACAATCAGAGGCTGAACCAGCGTGGGACACCATAGTCGAAATACACAATTTTATGACTAAGCATGTACAAGCACACAAAGAAACTCGTTCAGAAGCGGCAATCGGTAATCAATGTATTCCTCCTTAGAGATTTATCATATTCCTATGTCTACCAGATAAGAGTGAGGAGGAACGCTGGTGATATAAACAAGCAATTCTACCTGTCGAGACTCCCAGGCGCTGGACGGTTGACCGTCATACATTGTTCGTCCTCAGCGAAAAAACGAAACGTTTTAGACCAATGTCCTTCCCTTGTTTCAGAAAGCTGTAGGCGGTGCTGCACCAAAATCGGCCCCTGCGATTCACCCAAAAGCCCCTCTTTTCTCACTTACAACATCCATTCATCTGAACAGGTTAAAAGAAGAAATAAACAACAAAAACGCTTACCCCTTGCTCATAATACAAACAACCCATGCTTCAGGTAGTCCCGCACACCTGTTTTGGATTAAAACGAGGGACGAGTGTTATTAGGTTAATTTAAACCTATCACTAATTTAGGTAGGAAAACGTCTCGTTAAGAACTCTCAATTAATATGGTTACTAATATCTTAATGATAAGCATACAACGCTAATTATTTGTACTTATCTTCACACGTGAAAGAGATAAGGTAATACCTAAAACAGGGCCTTTCTTCGTAGGGTTATAGCTAGGGCTTACGTGTGTACCAAGACACTTTGGTTTAAACTGGGATTCTAATGCAATTGACCCAAGAAAAGATAATCTAAGAATACGTTAAGCTGAATTGGGTAAGGTTAAGGTAGGTTAGGTTTGGTGACTTTGGGTTTGCGCTGTCTTAAAGCTTGATATCACTTCTTGGTGACGGTGAGAGATGATGACGCGGAGTGTAAAAACAAGGCATCTATGCTTCGGGAAGTTTTTACCTCTTATGGGTGTAACGGGGGTAGTACGTATTTTGGTCATTTTTCAAGATAGTCCTATGTTCAGCCACATCAATGGCAAGCTCTCGCCGACACCTTTCAAAAGATATGGTTGAACATAGGCCTATCTTGAAAAATAACCAAAATACGCACTAGTCCCTTATTTTTGAATGTAGACCTATGTTCAGCCTCATCAATGGAAATCTCTCGCCGAGACCTTTCAAATTATACGGCTGAACATAGGTCTATCTTAAAAAATATACAAAGTACGCACTACCCCGGTTTTGTTTCACACCCAAATCAGGTAAAAACTACTTAAACTGTCGTTTTGATTTCACTGACGGCTCGGCTACTGTTCAGGTTCTCTAGGTTTCACTTTGCTTGTAGACGAAACACACCTAGAATATGCAACCTTTAGTGCAAAGTTTCGTTCGCTCTTCCAATCAATGAGCTACAATCGAAGTAATTGCAGGAGATTTAATGAAATTTCCGAGGCGAGACAACACACATGGGAATGTCGGAACGGCGGACCTGACAGGCAGGGTCCCCTGGACATGTGACCCCAGTCCAGCTGTCATTGTCACATGTCACAGTAGTCAGTGTCATTTGCCCGCATGTCGCACCGTAGTTTTACACATACACGGCGCGCTAATTTCGCCCCACGAGAGACATGTTGGGCCCCAAGTAATGAACGCTCCTGTATCAATGTTTATCCGCGACACGCGCTTCTGGGGCACATCAAACTCGATTCATTGCGTGCTGTTTGAAAATGCAATCCATAACTCACACTTATTTTATTGGGGCCCTACACTGTGGTTTTGAAAGGTGGAATTTGTGTTACTCCTTTCTTTTGAAAGCCTGGAGGAGCGATTAGGGCACTAGGCGTCGTCCAAGTTAACCTAAGGGTCACAAAGCCTAATGCCGTTTACTAGCAATAAAATTCAGCCTTAGGTAGGCCTACCCTGGGTGTATTTTCTGACGTGCGAACACTAATCAGCACCAACCAACAATCTTTTTAGGCAAATTTCCTTGCGTATAAACAGTTTATTGTATATCTTTTACTTGCATGAGCGGCGGGAACGAAAAAACATCTCAATTCTGCCAGAAATTATACAAGCCCATTCTCAGACCCTACTAATACTAAAACGGAAGAAAAAATGATTTTTAGTTTGACGAGAGTTGTTAATTACTGAATGAATACCAGAGCCTAGTAGACGTACCTCGTCGAGGGCTACTTTCCCTCGTTGAATCCATAAGGTGAGGTTCATTGCACTGCAAAAGGGTTAAACAAATTGTAGATGAAAGTCGAATTTAGGGTAAAAAAAGCTGTTTATTAAATTCTACCTAATTTGGGGGGTTAAATTAGCCCCAAGGACTTAGAGTGAACTCAATGTATGCATATGTCTCAGTATGCGCAGACGTTTGCCAAAGGTAAAATTTAAGAGAAAGTTGATCGATTTGAACGAAATATTTCGGCAAATACAATAACCCTCGAATCAATATAACTTCCATTAACGGATATCGGAGCAGAATTTCCCTAACATTGGCACAGCGGGTTGTTTTTAGGTCAGTTTTCGAACCACCTGCATTTGTAAAAACAATTAGATATGTTGAAACTGAAAGTAACCCAGACAACTTAACCTCGGTTTTGTTAACTTTCTGATCTCGCTCCTGGCGATCAAAGATGGAACCCCAGAGGTGGGAAACTCAACTCTTCAAAGTACCCCAAAGCGAGAAAAAATCCTCATACAAGACCCTGCTTCGCTCTTGAAGTCAGGGCTCAGATGAAAGGAGCGAATTAGCAGATGAGAGCTTTGCCTCTCTAAATAAAAGAAGGCCAATTGGGAATTCGGGAGAAAGTACTAATGACCAACCTTCCCCTGCCACTTCCTTCGGCTTCTGTTGTCTTGACACTCGATATTCTCGCCCCAGAGAAAACATCACTAGCCCATCTTTCGAAATGTAAGGAAAACAGCATCAGCCCCAAAACATCAGATATTCGCCTTGAAACTCAGTTCGAAAAAGGATTTAAGCCAACTGCCAATCTGCCAACAAGTTTTAAGTTTCCGCTCTGAGGTTCGGAGGTTGCATTTTCTAGCTCAAGCGTTCAACATTGAGCAAACTATTATTTACATATATTATTTATATATTTAATATACCCCTATTAATAACTATATCAGTTGAAAGCTCTCAACGAGAAATTTCCACTAGTTGTCGAGGATTACCCTAAAAATAATTGGGGGGCATTCGATAGCGCCAAAAACCACAAGCGCCAACGCCGCAAGCGCCAGTCCGTAACTGCCAAACGAGAAAAGTCGCAAACGCGAAAGTT
>Ga0058701_10002415_pt1 | contig 14146 bp, 15 predicted proteins | sample AgamicOrMae_FD_97039 | JGI IMG/M metagenome (GOLD analysis project Ga0058701, IMG submission 97039) | Agave microbial communities from Guanajuato, Mexico - Or.Ma.e | ecosystem: Host-associated > Plants > Phyllosphere > Phylloplane/Leaf | place: Guanajuato, Mexico | collected 2012-06-04 | reverse complement strand
GAACTCTCGCTTCTGCCGGCCCAAAGCGCAGGAGCGGCCACTCTGCGCTGGCAGTGCGCTGGCAATGAGCTGCGATCTGCGAGCTGCGAGCGGGCAGCTTTGTGCTGCGTCGCGGCCAGTCTGCGGCGCGCTCTTAGCTCTTAGCTCTTGGCTGCAACTCAACACTGCCTCTGCTGCACTCCCACCGCCTCAAAACTCTCAGTCGCCCGACGGCCCAGGTCAAGCGGTCAGCCAGTTTGCTTGCGCCGCCGGAAAACGCCAATGCCCTCAGCCGGCCCGCCTCCCTGGCCAGCGGGCACTTAGCGGCCGCTCATGGCGCCTCGACGCGGCCCTTTCAGCTTAGGGCCCGAGCTGATCGGCCGAGCTGGCAGACAGTTGGCCGGCTGGCTGTTGTTGGAGGACGCGCTTGGAGGACGAGCGAGGAAATTGAACGGCCAGAAGGGGAAAGAAAAAGAACAAGAAAAAGAGGGAATTCAATGAAGGAGAGAAATTGGCGAGAAGGCGAACACTTGATTAGCTGCGAGCTGCAAATTGGCCTTGATTTATGGGAAGCCAGAAATGTGTGTTCGGCCGTTTGTGTTGTAGTTCTGGTTGTTGTTGTTGTTGTTGTTCTTGGTGGTGTCGCTCGACAAGAGGCCGCCAGGGAACGAGACGCGCAAAGACAACAGGTGCACTTGCGAGGGGCGTCTTGGCGGTTGGGCAGGCGGGCGGCGAGACGGCAAGACGGCAAGACAGTAAGAGAGAGAGAGAGTCTCTATGAAAGAGAGAGGAAGGCGGGCGGTCTGTGGGCTAAGGTATGGCTGAGAAGTGGGGCGAAGTAGCGCGCGCACTTGTTCGCAGCGCCCAGTCGGCGGCTTCCTAGTGCGCGCCTAAGGTTTAGGTGAGTGCGCGCGTTTGTCGCGCTCTCCTCGTGCGTCCAAAGGGGCTGAGTTGTGGCTGGCAGCCAGTTTGTAGTGCAGACAGTGTGTAGTGCAGCCAGACTGTATTGCAGCCAGCCCCCTTCTTGCGCTCCCTTAGACGTGTCGCTCTCCTTAGACGACTAGCACTAGCCCGTTGGGCCAGATCTTTAAAAAGAACAAGGAAGTCCAAGGCCAGGCTTGAGAGTGAGAGTGAGAGTGAGAGGGAGAAAGAGAAAGAGAGACAGAGAGAGAGAGAGAGAAAGCGAGAAAGAAGAGAGGATAGTCTAAAAGAGTCTAAAGGAGAGAAATGGAAGAAAATGGAAGGAATAAAATTGGCAAATTCAAATTCAAATAAATTGCCTGCCAGCGGTTGGTGTTTTTCTTCTCCTCTCGATTGCACGCCAGACTAGAGCTCTGGTGCAAAGCGAGCACCTCACACACACACACACATACACACAGAAATAGCACGAAGACTGGCGCCTACAAGTTGCTGCAGCTCGCAAGCTCATTCATCTTTGGGCTGGAATCAAAGCGCTCGGAATAGCGGAAAGTGGTCGACAAAGAGACACAGAGAGACGCGCGTAAAGACCGCTGGAGAGAGACACTGAGTAATAAAGCGGCCAGAGAGAGGGAGAGAGACAGTGTGTAGTAAGAGAAATGGAATCATGCAAAGAGATGGTGGCAGACACGTGGGCAGACGAATGGAAATGGAAAGCTCGTTTGGTGCGCCGTAAAGACGCTAAGCTGTGGGCTTGCCAATTGGATGGGCCACGAGCCGAGCGGGCGTGAATACTTACGTTGAAATGGTGGCTCGAACTGCGTCTGGCTGGCCCAATTGTTGTTGTTATTTGCTGCAAAGTGGAGCTTTGTGGCCGTTCGCTGGTCTGTGGTCGCCGCATTCAGCTGTTGCAGAGTTGCCGCAGAGATCGAGTTGTCCAGCTCGGCGCTTTGCTGCTGTTGTTGTTCTTGTTGTGTGGCTCTTTGCGGCTGACTAGTTGTTGACGTTTGGGCGCCACTTGACGCCGCGCCCAAAAAAGGCACCCCCACTGCTTCCTGTTGGGCGCCCGAAAACGGAAGGCCCGCCAGCAAGAGCAACAGCAGCAGAGGGGCGGCTCTGGTGGGGCGGCACTTGGTAAATTTGTAAAAACTGTCCATTTTCTTGCTGAAAAGTTTCTTCCTAAAGATTTTCTTGCTCTCTCCTCGTCTCGCCAATCAATCAATTTGCCTATCTTTTCCTCTTTTCGGCCTCTTCTTGGCCCCAAAATGGGCCCAAACTAAAATCTACAGTTTCCAGAAAGTAAATATTTTCCGGAAAAGAGTCCACTCAAGAAAGAGGCCCCACTCTAAGGCCCACTGGCACCTCTCGATCCGCAACTGTGACTCGTGGCAAGGCCCAAACAGGTTCAAGGCCAGTCGCTCGCCGCCAAATGGGGCCCCACTCTCATGCTGTCAGGTTGGCGGCCGGCGCTTAGGAGTGGGAGCTGGCGAGTGGCTCAGGCTAACTGCAAGTGCAAGTGCAAGTGCAACTGCAACTGCAAGTTTAACTGCGAGCAGAGCTCGCCGCAGACAGTCTCTCACGCTCACCACTCACTGCTCAGCAAAGGCCGCTCGATGGAAACTCTTTCCAATGGGCGCCCGCAACTTGGGCTCCTTCTTCAATTTGGCTTGCTAATATTGAAAATTAAATGCCACACGCACACACTGGGCCAGCTTAATGCTTGGGCTGGCCGCTTTCTTAAGCTCGCTTGCTTTCTCGCCCGCTCTCGCTCGCTCGCTCGCTCGTCCTGGTGTGTCGCGTGCACGGCCATGCATCGGCTCGAGCTGCCTCGCCAGTCACTGGCTGCAGTCTACTGGCAAGCTAGCCAGCCGCCTGCCTGCTAGTTCCGCACACAGTTGTCGGCGGCCCCGCTCACCAAGACAACTGGGCGCGCCGCACGAGGAATTGCGCAATCTCGTGACTGGAGCGGCGGCTCGAGCAGCGGCCTCGCGCGGCCGCCGCCAAAAGTGGGCCCCACGAGAGCCCGAATGGAGCTGCAGGAACCCCCTTTTGCAGCTTCCGAGTCCACTTCCGGCGCGGGCGAATGGAATTTAAAGTTCACAGTCGAGCAGTTTTTGGCTGCCGGCAAAGAGATGGTTCGGCTGGTGGGCGCCTTGGGGGACTCCTGGGCGTCTGGAGTGTGGGGGCGCCCACTGGTTGGGCTGTGGAGCTATGGGGCGGCCCCAGGAGACTTGTGGCGGCGGTTTGTCGTGGCGTGCCGGCGCCAATCGATGGTTGGCGGCCACGCTCAGGTGGCGGCGGCTGCACACAATTGCACACTGTATCGGGCGAGCAGTGGCGGCGCAAGTGTGTGCGTCCAGACTCTAGACTCTAGACTCTAGACTCTAGACTCTAGACTCTAGACTCTGGAGCGGCCACGCGGCGCCCCTAAGCTGCCGCAGCCGCGCACGAGCGGCGGCCAAAACCACAAGACGCGGCCGCCCTGCTCTGGGCCTTGTGGCCGCTGCAGCCGCCCACCACCACCACTGCTGCCTCTGCTCGGGCCAGATGACACTTGGACACGAGAGACTCCAGACGGGCACGTCCGCCAACCAACTGGTGGCAGCCTCGACTCGACCTTGACGCCGGCCACCATCTGCAGCCGCATCTCTCTCCTTCCCCCTCGCCCTCCGTCTGCCTATTTCGAGCACCAGCAGCAAAGTGGCACTTTGTTCTCCCGGGGCGCCTCCTCTCGCCTTTCTCCTTTCTCTCTTCTCTCTAGCCACCACCACCACCACACTCCAACTCTCGACAGGCCGCGTGGAAAGTGGAGCCGAAAGGGAGCCAGAGGGAAAAGCGGACAACAATATGACAAGGACAACACGGCCCTATGTGCCCGCTTTTGTGCTCTCTGTCGCTAGAGAACCGGGCGGGCGAAATTCCTTCTGAGGCTCGCCCGAGCTAAACTAAACTAAAACTAAGCTGAACTCTGTCCTCCTCGCTCGCACCCTTTCTCCATCTCCCACTGGCGCTCTTCTTCACTCGGCCACCAGCCTTACAGCCGCCGGGGGCCCCACAGGGGCAACGTCTTGTCGCCGCCCGCCGCAGACAAGGAGACCCAAAGAGTTCTAAGGCCAAAGGGAAAAGACGGGGAAATTTGTTCGACCTTCGGAGCGGCTGGGAGTGGTTGGCAAGAGAAAGACAAGTGCACACAAAGATAAAACCTCTTCCTGTCACCTAAGCTACTCCTTCCTTTTGCTCCTCTTTCCCCTTCCTTGGGAGTTGGTTTTTATTTTTTATTTTATCAAAAAACTAATTGCATTCCTTCTTTTAATTCCCTTCTACAAACAACCAAACGGCCCGTAATTAGATATATCTCCTAAGAACATTTAAACAGGCCACAATTTTATCTGAAAGACCAAGTGGGTGCTGAACAGTTCACCAAGATGTGGGCGAGACTGCGTTGATATCGAAATTGGCTACATCAAATTTAAAACCTAATCGAGACACAAAGTTACCGTTGGAGCGTTCGCTTTGCTTATCTCCAGTCGTTTTCGTTTTCTTTCCAACCGCCATGGGCCCTCCTTTACAACTAGTACCACTACTACTACTACTACTACTACTGCTTCCGAGCCCTTTACTTGTACTCCTGTCACTGTGATTGTGGTAGGTGAACATAGCTTTAAAACCCTGCTGTTCCCACATTTTTTAGTTTAGTTGTGATGTGATCTTAATTGATATAGGTGCTGAGAAATTGATTGGTAATTGGTCTATCTAATCTTAGCTTCTCTCTCTCTATCTGTCTGTCTGTCTCTTTCCCTTGTTGACTAGGATAATTTAAATGGGTGAGCTGGTTTCTAAATTGGTTGGGCTACAATTTTATAAATGAGTTTAATTTTCCGACTAACAGTTGGATTCATTATGATGTGTTGATGCTAGGCACGAACACTTATATATATAAAAATAAAGTATAATTTATAAATATACATATATTTATTTGGGAAAGAGAGAAATTCTTTTAGATGGAAGGAGTGTTATATTGTGCGTGTCTGTTTGTGTGTATGTTTTTCCCCCATCACCATTAACGTGTGTGCGCGCAATAATAATGAGCAATGGCACTTGTAGATTGCTCCACTCTGCGTTTCGTCTTTCTCGCTCGCTCGCTTTGTTTCTGCGGCCAATTCTTCCCCACATTCCATTGACAGCTCGGCGAGGGATATCAGTTGGCGACGACGACGATGATGATGATGATGATGATCACCATGATGATCATTATCTCCAACTTCATCATCGGTGGCAGACACAACCACCACCAAATGGGATCTTCTCTAGTGCTGCCTCTCCCTCTTGATCCATCTCCGCCGCCCAACCAGAAAACGCACCATTGACGCCCTTACCAGTCTCCCCCTGGCCGCATTGTTCTTCAGGCACTGGCTTAAACTCGCCTCAATGGGCAAAAAGACGAGGTTAACGAGGTAGGCAAATGATTAAAAGGAGAAAAAAGGCTCAATGTGGGGCTGAATGAGCGGTCGAATGATGAGCTAAACAGATAGCATAGCGAGGCGAGGCGAGCTAGAGTATGTCTCGTCTAGTGGATGGTGTTTTGATTTCAAACAAACAACTAACCACGGACAGTCATAGAGAACGAAAGCACTAACAAGACCACCAGCACCACCACAAACAGGCTACAGTGGAAAAGATAGTCCACTTGACTTTTTCTCATGCTTACCCACCGACTTCACAATACGTAGAAACTGGAGACACCACCAGCAGACCATGATCAAGCAGCACACAGCATACAACAATGGGTCTCCACAAGTTTACAATGTGTAAGAGACACACATATATCCCTGATTGAGTTCCAGTTGATATCAATGAATGGAATGTAAGATTCTATGGGATATAATTCAACAGTGAGAGCATACAATCACAGCTGTCAGTAAGTGCAATAGTGCTCCTTATTTCATTTCCACAACAAACACAAGGCAAGCCAATAGACAACGTTTGTCTATTTAACACTCCACTCGAAGTGCTCGCTCAACTGCTCTAAATGTGTTACTCGTCAATGTCGAGTAAATACATGGAAGGAAGAAGTAGAATTAGAAAGACAGAGTGAAGGAGAATGAATGAGTTCCATCTCAAATCGGTTGTTTGATTAACGAGACATATTATTATTATATAGAGAACAACTGAGAGCAATGGCTCTCAAGTAGTCGAAAGGTTTTTCGCCCTGTAAAAACTCCAGCCAATTTCATGAGATGGATTGGAACTCCTAATCACGGTTTGCGCGTCACAGGCAGATACCCAGAGTCCAATGTTCTATTGTGATAATCGCAACCCTCGCTAGCGCACTTCCTTCCTAGTGGTCTAACTCACACGGACCACAAACAGTTTGATTGCTATGGGACTGCTTCGTTTCTCCTCTTCTCCTTCCTTTCGAGTCCTCAATTCGACAGTTGTATTTAGAGCGCTAAATACAGAGGAAAGCAACAACTAGCCGAGTTATATTTCCATCGCATGTTGATATAGCACCAAGGAACAAGTGGGTGATGGCGAGAGGAAGTGGAGAAAAAGGGAGGGGGGTCAGTAAGATAAGGGGGGATAGCGTTAAATTTTTAGTCGGCCAACATCGAGTCAAATGTCTTGCAATGTGTCTCTCTTTCCTCGGTCACACTTCTGCTCTCCTCTTTCTTGTCATTCTTTCTCGAGGACGCCCTTACGGACCAGACTCGATGGCTCAACCTTTTAATCTCCATTCAACGTTCTCCAATTGTTCAGACTATGACAATCATTAAGCGAAGAATCTTTCATTGAAACAAGGATTATTGAGCACGCGAGAACATGATCCAAGCGTGTGACTGGAACACAATTGGTCTGCATTTCAAATACATTCATTGCCCGGCTGATCACATGCACTCCAATGACATAAAGTCTAACACTGTTTGTTTATTACCCAATCCGCTAACAAACTTGCAGAGCCATCTGGCCGAGATGCACTAAGACATCACTTGATTGTCTCGAGGCTGATTGACTCAGAAGTTGTGGCACAAGCGAGTCAGAGGTTTCATCAAACAGGTCTCGACTATCAAATATCAGAGTAATTTTTACTCAAACTCGGCCTTCTGTAATGCCCACAGAACACTCATAGGGCAACCCATCCAGCTGGTAGTGAAACTTGGCTCTCATGCTCGCCTGATTTGTCGAAGTGGATTCCAATGTAGAGATTTCGATGATATGTTGGCCTAGCGACCAGACGGTTCGTTAATTCTTAACAGCTCTTTATCATTGTCTCAATGTTTGATCCCAAAACAATGATGGAAAGTCCGTGAAAGTACTAGCATAGCGCTGTGAAGGAAACTAGCTCGATAGGCTATCAAGGAGCTTCAGTGTGCGACAAAGACTCTTATTGCATTCTTGGTGAATCATCGCGAGATCGCAATCGATTGAATTCCAGACTGAGATGTAACTCATTGCACTTTCACCATGAAAACGTCATGACTATTCACATTGACATTCTTAGGTCTTCATGCAGTCACTTTGACGTAGAGGGATTATAGCCATTAGTCAATATGCGCTCATTCATCGACTGGGGTAAACAATAAACAAGAGCCTCAGGTAAGTGAAAAATCAATCTCGGCGGGCAAGATTAACAAAGGCCATTGTGCGACCAATGACGTAGCATTCACTAGATCACTCGTTGCTTCTTTTTATCTATTGAGTTGAATCTCATTGATTATCTGCATACTCTATATGGTTCGACACAGATCGTATACTTGACCGGGATTCATGCCAGACACGAAACGTATTTCATCGCGGGCTTCGATTGTTCTAGAAACAGGCCTTGCTAGCCAGCCTATGTCTTGATAGAAATTCATACAACTTTCGAACTCTTTTCTCGTATAGATTGGCACACTTATAGGTAAGAAGGGATCAAAATGGTCCCAACCCTCTTGACCTAGTACTTCTTGGGGTGTCTGGTTTTGCTTCGAAGATAATTTATCATCACAGGTTGCTAAAACAAGACTATTCTTGTAATTGCCTTTGATTAATTTCTTGATAGCTCTAGCTACAGTCATCTCATCCACAAGGATACGCTTTCTATCTGGTGAGAGCAAAACACCACACTGTCGAAGGAATAAGAATCTTACATTGTCCAATACAGACGCCAGTTTGATCTTCCCTTCGTCAGCATATTCCATTAGCTCCTTGAATAAAACTGCTACACAGTCTGATGCATGGTTGACACGACTGACACCGTGGTCGGCAATGTTAAAAATCGATTCACCTGCCTTGGTTGTTTCGCGCGAGCTCCATTCGTAATCCCTTTTACATATCAGAACATCTTTATGAGTTTCAATCAGGTCCGCATTCTGAATCTTAAACTGACGCAATTGTAAGGCGGCATTCAATGGTGTATCAAACCTTCCGGCGCGAGATGCGGACGGGTTGTAATCCCAGGGAGATCTTGTAAATTTCTTCATTTCTCTGATGTGTATGATGAAGTAATCTTTCTTGACATGTAAATAGTGTAGCAGATGAGTAAGTACATGAGTTTTGCCGCGGCCTTTGTCGCCATAGAACAGAATCCTAACATTTTCCAAGTCAGGATTGATCTTCTCAATGTAGTCTTTGGCCGTGAGAGTAGGTTGTCTTACCATCAGGGGCATCATTCCAATGGTATTGTAGAATCTGGTCGTTTCAATGTCATAAGGAGATGGATATCCGAATATCCTCTGGATTTGATCCTCTGGTGGCAGCATATAAAACAGACCCTCATGTGACATTGTATGTTTCGTCGGGTCATTTTCGTTAGCCTTCCATATGAGTTGTTCGTTCGGTATGGGTCGTAGTCTCTCATATGCGGTTTGGCTGATGCGACGCGCCTGCTGTAAGAACCGCAAGCCCGTGCTCATATTTGTTTACTTTCGAATTGGACTTTCCTGATGGGATTATAAGGAAGTCGAAAGAGTTGGAGGTCTATTGCTTGTTGATCTTGTTGGATTAGATCGGTGGAGGACAAGCATGGGCGGCGAAAGTAAATTACGACACAATCATACCTTCTGTGGACCATTTGAGGTATCGGTCGGTGCTCTAGCGGATTGGTGCGGCGAGTAGACGAGTTTCTCTCTGCGAGCTACGCATGCAAAATCTCGTGCTCCGGACTGCCATGGGGCAATGCCGCCGCGCCACAAATCAGATGGACTTGATCACAATAAAAAATCACACTCACGTGTATCTTAACTTTCTCTGTGTTAGATCACACTATATTATCTAACATCATGATGCCAGGTGGTGCCGAGTTGTCTGAGAAGCTACCCGACGAGCTTTTCCAACTGGTTGAATCATTTAAGAAATTTCTAAGGGAACAGAAAGCTTACAAAGACCAGAAATTCTACGTTGATCCCATGTTAGAAGTTGACCGTGAGGCCGAGGATCTCATGCTTTCATTCCAACGTGTTTCAGTCGGGAGCGATATAAACAGAAGACTGATTGAGCAAATCAAGGAGGATACCACTAAACTACTTAGACAGGCCGAAATGGCCTATAGTCTACTGAGAGCTCATACGCCAAACAATCCGACCTTCCAGCAACAGCAGCAACAGCAACACCTAAACCTACAGCAGCCGTCCCACAACATGTCAGGGTTATTTCCTGGACAGGCCTCAGGTGTCAATCTCAACAACACCTCTCAATTCAGTCAGCAGCAGCAACAACAACAGACGATCAACCAGCCGGCGCAATACTTTGCCGGATTGGCTGATCAGTTTGAATCTAGAATGAAACTATATGGCGAAAGGATAAAAGAGCTGAAAACTTCTTTGGATGGTATTGCAAGAACACACAACCCTGAAGAACTCTTCAAGTGGCTTGAGAAACAACATAAGACATTGTGTGAGATTGGCGATAAGGTATACATGACGCACGAAAGAATTATGGAGAAAAAGGCAGAACTAGACAAAATGAATCATGTTCAGTTGACGAATACCAGCTGATGTTTCTTCATCCAGTTCCTTAATAGTATGAATTACAAATGACGTCACCTCAAAATGAGCCAGGTCTCTCAAAACTTATTCAGACTAATGTATTATGCTGACGCCTCGTGAGCCATATACCGAACTCTACTCAATTTATCGTTCGATTTAGTTTTCGGAAGCACCTCATCATAATCTAATCTGATAGCCACTTCGCGCCGCTGATTCAATCGCAGATAGATATGTATCCACAGGCTTTGGAGTCGACATTCGAAGAAATCAGGGTCCGTTGATCTCTCGTTAGCTGTGTTGTCCAGATTGACTTAGCGCCGAATATTTGACATCAAGACCGCCCCTAGTAGACCGACCAAATTTACCCAACAAACTCGCCATTTTGCGACAGTTCTATCGAATAGGTCACGATTTCAGTCGGCCTCATTTATTGAATTCGTGTCTCTAAATTGATAATCCTCAAACTTGTAACACTTTTTATCGAGACGCCCCTCTTTGTTTGCGTGGTTGCAGGTCGCTAGACCGCTTTGCTCCGGTGTTGCTGCGAGCACACTCTGTCAAGTGTTTCTTGATGCTTGAGTGCACGTGTTTTGACTTAAATAACGCCCAGTATTCCTCAATTAGAGGTTTCTCCCACCCACTATATCTTGAAAGTGGTTTATTCACTGAAATCTCGCAATAATGCCACCGATCGACAATAAAAAGGTCAACACAGACTTGTTTGCGTTAACTTATGGCTCCATCATATCACAATTATTGATCGACTGTGCCGATGTAGAAGATGTCAATAGGCAACTCGACCGTATGGGTTACAACATCGGATTACGCCTAGTAGAAGATTATCTGGCCAGATCCTCTTCGCCACGTTGTCGTGATTTTAGAGATATGGCGGAAAAAATCCAGCATGCCTTTCAGATGTATCTCAATGTAATGCCAACAATAGACCATTGGTCACCAGGGAGTGATGAGTTTTCAATCATATTGTGGAACAATCCCCTTACAGAATTTGTGGAATTGCCCGATTCCCTTCAGAATATGAACTATTTAAATGTACTACCAGGAGTTATCAGGGGCGCTCTAGAAATGCTGTCAGTGCCTGTGAGGGCGTGGATCAAAAGTGACCATCTGAAAGGCGACAACGAAACTGAAATCCGAATACAAGCAATCCAAAAAGACAGTAACGCGTGATTCGAGTTCCTCAGTTAGTTAAGTATTGCTGATGATCGGATTGTCAAGAGGAAATGACTACACCCGAAGTCAGTTGAACTAAGTCACATGCAAGAAGACATGTAAAAAATAGTAATCCTTCCTATATGAAACGTAATCGGTAGATACTTTTCGTCAAAGTTACTTTATAAATTAGTTTGCCCCGTCAGGCGTTCACAATTCATCATCATAAGTTGGCAGAACCATATCTTTTCCGTCCCAAGGATCTGTCTTGTCAATCTTCGGCATCTTTGCTCCCTTGATTGGAGCACTCTTGCCATGGCCATAGGATAGCTCCTTTAAGAACTCTGTGATTCCCTCAACAGAGAATGGGCCCCTCAAGATTGAGTAGGCCATTTTACGAATGTTCACAACTGCCATCGCGGGATAGCCGAAGCCTCCTATCTCTAGAGCTTTCTCAAGCTCAGGTTGAACAGCTGCCTCAATCCAGAGATAGCCCCATTCCTTGTTCTTGAAAGTTGAGGCAACCTCCTTCAACCTGTCTATGTATCTATTGCGGCACTCCGATTGGCAATCATAAAGTTGTGGTAAGAATGCAATAACGCATAACTGCGAGGATGAACAAGTCTCCGTAAGTGTTTTTTCGTCTGTCATTTGTATCACTTCCGGTGGGGGTCGAACTTCGGCTGCTAAACTCTTGGCCCAACTCAGAATACCCGATGCAGTTCTTTCGTTATCATATTCCTTCGCATCACTTGATGTTTTTGGTCCGGCTGGAAAGTATTTGAGCGTTGGAAAACCTCTAATTCCATAGCGCTGTGCATAAGATTGATATTGCGATGCATCGATTGCTCCTAGCTTGACATTCTTGATACCCTCTTTCCTGATGGCACGAGATGCGTCTTCATAGATAGGTTTGAGGTTTTTACAATGCGGACACCATGGGGCATAGAAGTTGACCAACCAGACATCATCAGAGTCTAGTACTTTCTTATCGAAGTTAGACTCTGTCAAAACTACAACGTTACCACCCCAATCATCATGTGCCTGAACTTGAGTGATTATGTTGGCAAGCGGCGAAAGAACTTGTAGCAGTGCAGCGAGCATTAACAAACGAGGTAGATGAAGTTCTCTCGAATATAACAGGCGAATCATATTGGATGGTTTCTCAAGAAGATTTTGTCGTAGTATCATACAAATGAATTAATCCTAGCTAATAAGTAATTACAGTCGTCAGTATACCAGTGACGCTTATTACATGTTACAATAATAATACCTGGATTTTAAATACTAATTCACTGGCTTCCCTAATGTTACTGATAGTGCAACATAATACGGCGAGCATCTCTAATGCTGACACATCACAAGCGGCTGACCGGGAAGAGATTTACGCATGCTTTTTAGCCCGCAAGATCCGCCGTTCGTCCACGCAGGTCAATCAGCTGTTTCAGCTGAAAGTCGCGTTCCACTACGACAACTTCCTTGAACCTTGGGAGTGGAATTGATACCTCCGTAGATTTCGGAACTTATTTATTGGTCAGGCCTCTGGCCTTTTTAACCATACCAAGATGCCTAGGATTATGCTCAAGGGAGGTGTTTGGCGTAACACCGAGGACGAAGTTCTCAAGGTGGCTGTCGCCAAGTACGGTCTGAACCAGTGGTCACGGGTCGCCTCCCTATTGCATAGGAAATCAGCAAAACAATGCAAGGCAAGGTGGAACGAGTGGCTGGATCCTTCAATAAAGAAGATAGAATGGAGCCGTGAGGAGGAAGAAAAGCTCTTACATCTAGCCAAGATATTTCCAACCCAATGGAGAACCATATCCAGACACATTGGTCGAACGGCAGCTCAATGTCTCGAAAGATACGAGTATCTATTGGATCAGGCTCTGAAAAAGGAGCAAGGAGACACTGGTATAGACTCGGAAAGTGCCCTGAAGCGTCTGATGCCAGGGGAAATAGATCCAAATCCAGAGACGAAGCCAGCCAGACCGGACCCCCAAGACATGGACCAGGACGAGCTCGAGATGTTGAGCGAAGCCAGAGCCAGGTGTGCCAACACTCAGGGTAAGAAAGCAAAAAGAAAAGCGCGTGAGAAGCAACTCCAAGAGGCACGTCGGCTAGCTGCTTTACAAAAGAAACGCGAGTTACGAATGGCTGGTATCGAGACAAATCAGAATCGTAAGAGGAAATATGGTATGGACTACAATGCCGAAATTCCGTTCTATAAGCCAGCACAGGTGGGGGATCACGATTTGAGCGCTGATCCTAAGGTTGAGGGTGATTTTGACTTCAAGAAATTGCGCCGCGAGCACGTAGATGGAAAAATGCGTAGCGAGATAGAAGCCGAGGCTAGGAAAAAGGACAAAGAGAAATCTAAACCACCTCAGCCTGTTTTTCAGTTCCAACCTAAGCGAGGTGACCTAATACTGAGCGAACCTGTGAATGAAGATGCTGTAGTAACTGTAAAGACGAAACTAACTTCGAAGGTAGAGCTTCCGGAGCTTCTCAATCTACCAGCACCTCAGAATGAGGTTGATCTAGACGAGGACGATGAAAAAGACGACGAAGAGAAGGATGATTCACAAGGCTCCGGAAGTGAGAATTCAGACGACGATGCTAGAAATCTAGATCAAGCGAAATTAGACGAGCTAAAACGCAAACGAGAAGAAGAAACGAAACAAATGCTCTTCAGCCGTCTCAGTCAGGCAGTACAAAAAGACTTGCCACGACCGACTGAGATTCCATTCAATACGAAAGATCTCAATAAGCACTCGTACGGTGAACATAGTGAGGCGATGGAGCTAGTCAATCAAGAAATGTTGACATTGATGCACTTTGACGCTCTGAAGAATAAAACCGAGGAGCAGCAAAGGTCAGATTGCAGAAAAGCTCGATCCGGGTATGATGTTGACCGATATCGAACCAACTACTTAGACTCATACCCACGCGATACTATCGACGATGAAGATATACAGGAAGCAAAGAAACTTGTTAGCGATGAGCTAGTAAAGAATGGCGAAACCAAGGGTTCGCTTGCTTGGCAGAACTTTGATGAGTATTTTACAAACTCTTATAAAGCCATTCAGATAGGTGGCCAGGAAGATGTTAAAGCTTAT
>Ga0058701_10002414_pt1 | contig 14146 bp, 11 predicted proteins | sample AgamicOrMae_FD_97039 | JGI IMG/M metagenome (GOLD analysis project Ga0058701, IMG submission 97039) | Agave microbial communities from Guanajuato, Mexico - Or.Ma.e | ecosystem: Host-associated > Plants > Phyllosphere > Phylloplane/Leaf | place: Guanajuato, Mexico | collected 2012-06-04 | reverse complement strand
TTTATACGGAAGATTATTTTCACTTGTACGTCCCTCTCAGTTCTACGTCCAAATTTTTGAGTCCCGACCTGGACGTATAACCGAGATTCCACTATGAATTTGGCGGTTCGGTAAACGAGTGAAGAATGTCCTTACCTTGATCCTGCAAGTCCTCATCACTCGACTCCGGATGTTCGCTTTCCTTCTTTTTCTTCTCTTCTTTTCTTCTTTCTTTCTTTTTACTTTCTAATTTCGCTTCCCTGTAACAAAAGAAACATGCCGTTGATTACACTACAACCTCATACTTTTAGCACTGATTTTAACCAAAATCTGTGGATCAAACAGTTAATAAGTTGCACTGGGAATGGAAAGTCACAGGTCCACACACCAAATGCTCCGTCATTATGTGATTTTAAGGTGCCTTCGTATTTTTCGAGGTGAGCGAATTTCATATAATTTTACTTAGAATTTCAAATAAAGGCGTTTCAAAAGTAGAATACTCAGTAACCTTTCTCACGACCTGAAAAAATAGCATCTAGCGCTTTATTTGTGATGAGAATATTCCGAAAAAAACAGGCTTCGTAATAGGGGTGCCACTTTAAAGCGAATGTAAATTTGGACAAAAACGGTGGTCATGATAAACCCAACCGTTGAGACCGAACTTTATGTCACTGCTATGCATAGAAAATCAATAAGAAGTATTACAGGAATCTCACATTCAAAAGTAGTAAGGTCTACAAAATGGAATGAAAGGGGTCTACGAATTGGACCAAACGAGCTCCAATCGACCTTGGGAGGTCAACGAACTGAAATGCTAAAACCGCGTTGTATCATTTTCTCCTTAAAAAAAAGGGGGGGAAAAGGCAAAGTGTAAATTTTTGGGAAAACAGGCTTTGAAAGAGAACGTCGTTTTCAACAACTGTATATCCAATAAAAGCCAAAATAAACGATCAAAGAAGCGAATCTTTGCACGGCCAGATTTAAGTTACTAACCCTTTCGCTTTGGGTGTATCAACAAGAGCCGCAGGCGAATACGGCTCCTTGTCGTTGAGGAGTGTCGGCGGGTCCATGGCCAACGCCCCGGCGCCCGCGCCGGAGGCGGTCGTCGCACCAGGTCCCGGTGAAGCTTCCACACCGCTCGGCGACAGTGAGGGCGGCTGGTCGCCCGCCACGGCCGCCGCCGAGGTCGTGGAGGTGTCCGCAGACGACGCCACGGCCGTCGTGGTGGTCGCGGACGCCGTCGTGCTGGTGGAGGAGGTCGCCGATGACGCCGCCGGGGACGCCGTCTGTCTCGGGAACTCCGTCGCCGACGTCGCGGTGTTCGACGTCTGCGCCGAGGCCGGCTGCTGCTGCTCCTGCTTTTGCTGTTGCAGCTGTTCGCGTTGCAGGCGCGTCGTGACGCCGGTCCCACTACTCACTATTTCTGGGAGTCCTGGGTTCGACGAATTCGCGCCTAGTTTTGCCTGAGCTATGCGATTTAGCCGTTGCTGTCTTCTTGACTTTCCTGCACACAAAACAACACATATTAGATGTATTCAATACCGCATAAACCCTTAGGTGCCACAGTAGTAAAATTAAGTATCCACTTCGCATTAACACCCCAAAGTACTTGGAGTGAAATTTAGCTAAAGAGAAATTGGAAGGATTTTTTTCACTAAATTACGCATTTTTAAGCTTTTTAAATTGCCTAAGTTGTATAATTTAAGGTTTTCAGATGGGTGATATTTTTTAAATTGAGACAATACTGAACTGAAAAGATCCTCAAAAATATTTTTTTCTGTTGCCGAAGGGCATCGCTGAGCGGTAAAGGGTTGACAAAAACCTAGTTCTACTTCTTTCAATGCGGCTAAAGACTTCAGAGTACTTTTGAGAGGTTATTAATCTAGTTATTACAGCAACTCCGAATAAAATTCTTCTTGGGGTCTATTTGGCTTTATTGCACGGGGTTATTACGAGGTAAACGGTTAACGCTCCGTTTTATCGCATCCACAATCAAGATTACAGCGTCTAAAATGCTTAGTTAAGTCAACCTCTCGAGCTTATTCTGTGTTTGCACGATCTCCCTTCTCTCTCCCCGAATGTCCGTTTTCTCGCTCGTTCAGGTCCGCAATTTGTAATCCGGAGCGTTCTCATTGGATGGGGATGCCGCGGATTACAAATGGCGGACCTGAACGAGCGAAAAACGGAGTTTGGGGGAGAGAGAGGGGAGATCGTGCAAACACAGAATAGAAGGATTTCACCTACGTCAGCAAAGTTGGCTTATATTGAATTTAACCGACTTGGAGAGAGAGGTGCACTTCCTGATATGTTCATTACGCTACATCAAAAATTTATTCAAGGACTAATTTATCTATTGTCAAACGGCGTTGCTAAGCGGGTCAAGTAGACGCTCAATTAAGTGTGTGATAAAATAATCCCAAGCACAGCCAAAAAAAGTTTCTTCGATATTACTAGTAATAAAAAGAAGAAAAAAATAGGTTTAATTTAAGTTGACTGGATTCTAGAGAGACTTAACAATTCGGTTTGTCATAAAACAAGTGCGTTTTCAAAGTGAAAAAAAGATATTGTATGATTTCCCCCGGATCTTTCCTGACGCTAAGCATTAAAAATGCTCCTTAACCCCAATGTTAAAAATACTTGTTTCATTTTTCAAGCGCAGAGACTTTAACGCAAGTCCAGTAACCGAAAAAGATCATGTTCAGGATGCGCTAAAGAAAAACAGATACAGTCGAAAGTGGCCACATCGGGCGGGTGTAGTTTTAGCCACAGAAACCGACTGTCCCGATTATCGGAAGGTACTATCGCGGACAAAAGAAACGGAACACCTCTTGGATTAGCTCATTTTAAAATTGGCACCTTTTTTAATCAAGGGAGGTAAAACTGAACAAATTTTCCACACTTCTTCTTCTTCTGATGTTTATCTATATTTAGTCGAAAATTCGGGGCAATACCTCACACGGTTGAAAAGTTACGAGAGTTTGAAAAAGAGGAAAATTGGTGATTGTTCCGTTTCTATTGTCCGCGATAATACCTATTAGAGCTTGACTGATTCAGGCGGACGGAAGTTGTCCACGTTAAGCGACTGTGCACATTATCCGGTGTCCACATTGAGCGGATTTGACTGTGCATTTTTTTAAGACTTCATTAATATTATATGGAAGAGGCCGGAAAAATACTTGCGCTCAACTCACTTAATAATTGTCGATAATTTTCCGTCTTCTTGCTAAGATAGTAATACTGCACGCAGTCAGGGACGCTTTTCCGGTCCAGGTACGAGGCGATGAGACCAAAATTCTTGGGATGCTGAACATACTTTTCCCGGAATATTTCTTTCTCGCTTTGCGTCCATACGTTCAACACTTGCCGCTCCTTATATTCACTCTCGTAGTCTTCGATTCGGCCGTTGGTGTTGTGGTAGCACAGCTTCCGCTGCGACGGGTCCAGCAGAATCGGGGGCACCACGGCCATCGCGCGCATCTTTTTGTCCTCCATCTGAAAAAGGCACAACTTCAGTCACACAAACTGAATGCCATCTAACAAACTTTCCGAATCTCCCAAACAACAAATAGACGTCTTATTCCGCACTTCAGGAATGCTAAAAAGTGTCTTTTTCAAGCTAATATCCATATTTGTTGCTGCAAAATAAGAAAATTCCGAAACTAAATTCTTGGTTTAGGCGATATTGCGGTCCAGTCTTTTTTTATATCGAATTTCTTGGATGAAAACTTCGTACCTGAACTCATCAAATTTAAGATGAAAGCGTGCTGCGGTAGCAATTTGATCGTAAAAAAGCCTATATTTCTCGACTTGGTATTAAGAATAGAAACTGATTAACTGGACTTTTCAATCAGAGTAAAGGTCTGGACAATATACTGTCGCAATCAGAAGTTCGAACACCAGCCAAACTCAAAATCGGAAGAACTTTTCGATAACTAGGACAGCTTTAAAATTTCAGCGGTTGTCTCTTAAAGTTGGAAGAAAGAAAAAAACATAGAATGCTTTTCTTTACGAAAGGACACGCAAGTTTTGAAATGGGCGAGTGAGAACTTTTGATCGAGGTATCGAAACAGGCGTTATAGAGGTCTGGTTATTGTGTGGGCTCGCAGCATTTTTTCATCTACATTGCGACGAGAAATCCACTTTCCTTGCATGGATGCGTTAAAATTTTGTACCCACGTGATCAAGGCGAAATAAGCTCTTGAACATGGGTAAGAATGAGGTGGTAGTTTCCACGGCTTGGGGGACTTTGAGTACTCACCAAACAAAGGTTCAGGGGAGACACTTAAGTCGAAAGGGGAGTAACAGCAGCCACATTGCTTCCCCTTCGAAAAGAACATTTAACAACATCCTCAAATTTGCCAACAAGCAAGCCGTTAAACCACTTTTTTCAGGGTTGGAACGAGGAATTTGGGGTTCAGTGACTAAGACTTTTTTGGGCACAAAGGCATTGAAACCAGGGAAGCGACATGCAAGTGACCCACAACGGAAGCGATGGGTTAGTCAAAGGAAAACAAGCCGGAGTGCTTTAAAGGTGACACATTTAAGATAGACATTGAAAAGATTAAAATGGGAACAAAAGCACTCACGCCAATGTTTTCCCGAATGGTACGAAATGACGAAAGCGTAAACACAGCCCACCCCGTACCGCTTACCTCAAAGCTGCGTGGTTCCCAGCAACTGACTTTTTCAGCAACTTCAAATTATCTACATAACGCCCTCATGCCATACTGACCCATATAAGCTTTACTCGCGATGAATCATTTTGTTCTACGAAATCACGTCATTAAACGTTCTCACTTTTAATTAACGTTGAAATCGCTACTGCCGTGGTTCCCCTCCAAAAATCCTTCGAGAATCGAAACATCTTAACTTCTGTAAAGTCTACGCTAGAAATTTATCCTGAATTCAAATTTCCCGCCAATCTTTCTTCCCTCTCAAAACTTAGCACACTCTTCCAACCTCTCACCTGCGCGGTCCTGAAAGGTTTCCTCTCTACTTGTCCCATTTCTTGGAGCACTGCACTTCTTCTGCGTGTAACCTGCTATTAAAAAAAAGGGAAATAAACAAAATAAAATAGATATCCTAATCAGCTCGGCGGAATTTGCTTCTTGCGTACCATAAGGAACACTCAACACAAGAAACAAACATCTTAAAACAAACACAAGAAAATTAAAATTTGAAAATCGCGCCCTCTTTCCCTAAAGTCTGAATTTCTCATACATCGCCGAGAATGAGAAATATCTATGCTTTCTATGTACAGCCGCTTACCATTCCCAATCTTGGTGCCCCCATCACCGTAACATTGACCCCGGTCGCAAATACAAAAGCATGCACCAATTATTTGGAAACAATAAATTAATGAAGCGATGACATATACACTTTTAGAGATAGCACTTTCTACCTCTTGTATTCCATCTTACGTCCTTGACACGAGCGGATCATTAGCAGAGCGAGGAAAGGGGCGCAAAACACTCCAACCAGACCTTACCGTAGTCTGACACAGCTTACTCCTCGGCAGCCGTAAATGCCACCTCGAAGTAAGCGGCATCAGGCTTGGCGACAGTCGAGCGGAGTTAAGCGAAGCACCTAACATGACATTGGTTGACCGAATCAAATCTACAAGGTCCTAGGTCTTTTGTTGTAATGAAAAGTAAAACCAAGGTGGAACACAAGAGGCAGAAAATGCGACCTTAAATATTTCCAGTGCAGGTGAATACGAGATAAAAAGCGGTTGGTTAATCTGTATGAGCGGGTGAATAAATACAGAGTGCACAAACATGACAAAGCTGCGGACCTAAGCGTAGCTTTCACAGACATCCCGAGCGACAGATCAACAACATAAAGTTGGGATGAGGAGTAACATGACTGATGATAAAATTATTGAATGACAAGTCGAAGTGAGGGCAACTATTTACATTGTTGTGGCAACATTTAAGTCATAAAATCGTGTTCAAAATATCGACGAAATCGAAAAACTAGTGAACTGATTCGTTTTTAATATCACTCCCTTTAGGTAATCGATAAGTTAAAAGAACGACTTCTTATCCCTGAGCAGTCAACTTGAGACTTTAGAGGGGTAAGAATGTTAAGTGCACAGCACACAAGGTCCTTTCTTGGAGTCGCACAACCACCTAAATGTATGAGGCCCGAAGGAATCACCCAATTTATAACGATCTCTCAAGGTTGAAAAAAGTTTCTCCAATTTTTTTTTAAACTCAAGATAAATACGGGTTGCCACTTGTCTTTTTCCAGTAAATGACAGCATGAATCCCTACAGCAAAAGTTAATCTCCGTTTGAAAAATATTCAGTCTCAATCAAACTACGTTAGCAACATACAAAGTTAACCTCAACTCGAAATAAAATGATAGCTTATGTTTAACTATGATTGAAAAATACTAAGCCTATGTTAACCAAGGTTTCCAATAGACCTAGCGTAAGTTTCCGTAGATTCTAAGTTTACCTCAATTCGAAATAAAAAGATAGCTGAAGTTTAACTATGATTAAAAAATGCTGAGCCTATGTTAACCCAGGCTTTAAATAGACCTAGCGTAAAATTCCGTAGATTCTAAGTTAACCTCAATTCGAAATAAAAAGACAGCTTATGTTTCTAGCACTATGATTAATAAAAAAAAAATAAAAAAAAAACTGAGCCTAAGTTAACCTAGGTTTTAAATATACCTATTAAAAATTTCCGTTAACCTTAAAGAATCATCTACAATGTAAAAGAAAAGTCGCAAAAAGCGCAAAATTTTGCGAGGTAAGAAAAGAGAATTCCTACTTTTCCTGACAGATTAAATTCCCTGATTATTCCTTAGATAAATTTTGACGATATATTGACCCACATAACCGCGTGCTCGTCATCTGCCGAGCGTTAAAGTCTCTCAATTAAATTGAATGTCCGGTCAATAACAACACCCTAAACAAAATACAATAGAAATCTTATAATAACGAGCACCAAGATCAAGCCGAATTAGCTCGTTATAACCGGTTCTCGTCATAACCGATATCGCTATAATCATATACTTGTATCTACGAGACCGGACTTCAGCACCAAATCTACTCGTTATATCCAGTCTCGTTACATACGATTTCTACTGTACCAATAAAACAGGTAAATTAAAAAAAAAAGACAGTCGTCTGTCGCTTGGGATGCCGCCCTAAGTGTTAAGCGGCGGAGAGCCAAGGCTGTTGGTCGGTGCACCCACCTCCTGCTCTTGCAGCCCGTCGAGGATCTCCTCGTAGTCGGCCTCGCTTTTGACCCTGGCACCGACCCTGTTGAAGCGTTCGCGGTCTTCGCGCGCCTTCCGCAGCCCGGGGAACACCTTTTCGAAGAACTCCCTGACGCGGGCCTCCTTGCTCTTCCTTTTCTGCGAGGCCTCGATCCTCTCCACCTTGCGCATCCACTCCTGCATGAGGCGTGAGTACGTGTTGGCCATCTGCTTTTCTCGCTCCTCGCGCTCAGCGTGCTTCTTCTTCAGGTGTTCTACGAGCGTCTCTTTGAACGTCAGGTACTTCCGCCGGTTCTCGTGGTACACCTCGTTGTCCGACGGTTGGTTGTAGATCGGCTGCGGGCACACACACAGATTAGGGGGCGTGCACAATGTACAGTACGTAACGATAGAGTGATCGAGGGTCCATCGCCAACTTGGTAAAACGTTCTTTAGAGGGAGTGGCGGAAGCTCCCGAACGCTCCCGATTCGAGCCGTCATCGTGTTCGGTTCCTCGGCAGAAACCGAACACGATGGCGGGCTCGAATCGGGAGCGTTCGGGAGCTTCCGCCACGCCTTCTAAAGAAGGTTTTACCAAGTTGGCGATGGACCCTCGATCACTCTATCAGCTCATTTTTAACCAACTCCCCCTTCGCAACGCTTTTTCCTAAGCAGAGGAACCTAATCGACGCTCAGGGGACCGACTGAGAACGTCGTATAACGACTGTTCAAAATACATTAAATTATTATCGGGACCGAAGAAAAACTTCGAGTAACAGGGGTCGTATTAAGAGAGGTTCCACAAAGCCTTACATATGGGGAGTAACGTGAATACCCCTCCACCCTTAAGAGCGTTACGTAATTTGTGTACGACCCCTTGGCGCCTCATGGTAATCGAAGACTTATTTATTTCACTGCTAATTTTACTCATTTTGCGTCCAAACAAGGGTTAAGAAAGTAAAGATTTAAAAAAAAAGCTATTTTTGAACCAATGAAAACAAGGGGAATGCTTAACTTTCCGCTTCCAATTTTCTTGATAATTTCAGTGCTCAAAGATAGCGGTATGAAAAGCACCTGATACAAAACTTGCTCCCGAAACTTATTTTTACTACGTTAAAAATAGCGTTGAATATTGATAAAAAGCGCTTAATTTTGAAAACGGTTGGAAAAGTTCTAAAATCCTCAAAATTCGATTCATGAGAAGCTTTGTTTAGGCGTTCTGTGAGGAATAACTGATCGTTTTACATTATGCCGAAAAGAAATATTTTGGTTTAATTTTTAAAGCAAATAAAAATCAATTTTGGCAACAAGTTTTGTGCTTGAATATCTTCCCATAGCGCGACTTTAGGGTCCTGAAAAATTGACGAAAATCGGGAGCGTACGGTAAGTACATTGTCTTGCGTCTTAAGTATATTGTCCTCCTTAAGAGTTAATAATTTAACAAAACCAGAGAAGTAAAATTGGGAATACTCACGTAGTCTACTGGCGGGCCCAATTTATCCAGCTGAGCGTGAGCTTCATGGGCACGTCTCTGAAATAAGAACAATTTCATTAGAAAATATGCTAACTGAAGAGACAAATCACATAATTCATTTAACAAACGAAACAGTTGAGACTTATTTCACGTTGTTACCCCATGGTTTTGTTGCCTAAAGTTTCGATCAGACACTAAGCTTATTACGATTGTTTTCAGGGTTATTTTTTCAAGACATAGAGAGTGACGAACGCTGGAATATCGGATATTCAGTGTGACTTGTATCAAAGCGAATTGCAGACCAATGATAAAGACACCACCGTATCAAGGAAATATACAAGCGCGTGTATTTACATTTAAGAGCATAAAAAATACGGGTCAGATTTGGTTATCCGATTTCAGATTACACGTCTCTCCGACGGTCAACTGTTTTCCAGTTGGCATTTGAATGCCAACACAGAAATCTATTGAAACGCAACCGTTTTATACGTAGATCGGCACGGAATCTAACCTACGTTTAATGCGAAATCAGAACTTCAACCATCTTAAATCGTGTGAATGAAGAATGGGTTGCAATGACTTGGAACTTTTAATATTTCCCCACAGATCACGTAACTTTGCAACCGTTTCTTCGTTCAAGTGTAAAGCCCATACGCTGAAAATGAAATTTGAATGAAGCTGAGATTGGGTGGCTTCAACAAATGTCATGATAGATAATGCGCAACTTCAGATTTACTATGATTGCCCGAGTCAATCTACGATGAAATTGATGAAGAAACGCATCAAACTAATGTAACAATAGGCATAAGATAGCCTTTTACAGGAAAATCACCAGAGCGAGTTGAAGATATAAAACCGACTGAGGTGCCACACGGCTCCGCATGGCTCTACTGTCGCCGTTCCTGACAACGCGACCTGCTCAGAAGCAGTGCCGCCGAGAAGAGAGCGGCATCGGACATGGCGACAACTAGAGGCCTGTATACATTACAGAGGACGCATTGGGCAGCCATTTTGTTTCTGATCAAATGCATTAAAGCTTGTGGAGAAACATCGGAAACAAGATGGCGGCGCCCATAGTTTTGCACCCTCAACGCCGCCTATTATATCCTCCAGCGAAAACAGGTTAGAAGCTGCGAGCCTGACTATACGTGAGAAATAAAAATTAACTCTGGTGGTTTCGCCCGATTTTCGCGACGCTCAACGGGCGAATGCTTCTTGGCGCTCCTCGATTGTACTCACCCTATTCTCGGCGTAGATCTTCTGCGCTAGATTCCTATGTTTGTGGACGACCACCTCTTCCTTGGGGTAGACGTCGGCGATGCCGTGGTTACTCTGCAGCTCGCGCTCCTTCTTCTGGAGGATGGTGAGGTACGCCTCGGCGTTGTTGATCTCCCTGTCGACCCGGGTGATCTGCCCCAGGAGGTCGTCCTTGATGAACTTGAGGTGCGACTCGTCCATTTCCGGCGTAGGCGATATCGCCTCCACCTGCGGCGTGTACGTCTGCTCCTACAACACAAAAAAAAAATCAGTCCCTTCATATTCACACGAACTTTGCGCTGCATTTCCCAAAATTCAATGACAAAAGAGCCCGCAACGCGATACCAGCATAACCCATAACAGCCCAAAGTATTCGGAGTGAAATTCAGCTGAAGAGAAATTGAAAGGATTTTTTCCATTAAAATACGCAATTTCAAGCTTTGGAGAATGCCTAAAAAAGTAAATTTTAGGTTTCTAGAGGGGTGATATTTTTTTAATTGTTACTATTCTGAATTGTTAAGATCCTCTAAAACAAATTTTTCTGTTGCCGAGCGGAATCGCTGGGCGGTAGTGGGTTAAGATGGAATTCCCGCGTTTTTGTAAAACATTTTATACCTGAATTCAGCTACGTTATCAGGATACCCCATCGAATTCCGGATCTTTTCCTAGGGTCATTAAATTTATATGCAAACGAACATCATTCATTTAAGATGGGGAATACCGCTACGTGAACCCGAGGTCCTTCTTTGGAGATAGCCAAGTCTCGTACAGTGTTGCCAGATTCCGCAATTTCGTAAATTTTAATCGCGTCTAACTTTTGAACCATTAAAGATAACCTATCATGTCGGGTATGTTTTGGATCGCTCTTGAGCGGAGAATTCCAAAAATAGGATTCAACATTATGTAATCTTTACCGGTTAAAAAGTAAGACGCGTTTAATTTGACGGAGTTGCGGAGTTTGACAACACTGGTCTCGTAGCCGGCCTCGAGCTGTTTATTGGACCTCATGACTCTCCTGATCACTCGCGAACCAGTGGATGTGAGTGTCATAAGGGGGTGATAAGGATCTAAAAATATTTACTGACTTGCTAGCTAAAATAAAGCTTCAAGCTTCAGCTATCGATGTTTACTCAAGACGCATATTCCACAAGCCGATTTTGAGCTCTGAATGCGGGAAGCATCAGGTTAACTACTAGTTTTTCACATTCCAGACGCTCCAGTTCGAGTCCTAGGCGGAAGAGGTTTACGATAAAAGATACTCGCGGTTGTTAGACTTGGAGATTCGCTGACTACCCTCGGATATAATAACGTTAAATCAACCAGCAAAGTTTCCAGCTTTTAACCAGCATTTTCCAACTGATACATGAACAGTTCAGCTAACAGTCTGGCCGTAGTAATACGTTCTGTCACGGCCGGTTTGAGGCATACTTGAACTAGGCGATCGCTTTGAGCGCTGAACCCATAACAGCCCAAAGTATTTGGAGTGAAATTTAGCTTAAGAGAAATTCGAAAGGTTTTTCTCATTAAATTACGCAATTTTAAGATTTGTAAAATGCCTAAATTATTAAATCTCACGTTTCCAGAGGGGAGATATTTTTTTGTCACAATACTGAACTAAAAAGATCCTCTGAAATAATTTTTTCTGTTGCCGAACGGCATCGCTGGGCGGTAGTGGGTTAAGACGAGGAGGTTAGGAGCGCCGAAATAACGGGTTCCCTATTTTACAGGGCGCTTATAAAGCAGCCTGCTACAAAATCTGTCTAAAACTTAGGGACGAAAATATTTGAGCAGAGGGTGCCAAACCCTTTAGAACCGGCTTCCTTCTACAGTTTCCAGCTCCGGTGGAGTGCCAAATCTTAGTATGCAGGTACGTACCCTTGAAGTGATTTTGGACTGCATCAGGTCTGGTTTGTTTAACCTGGCCTTCTTCAAAGGAGGGACGTAGTCGACGGGAGTAGCCGGGTTAGCGGAGGCGGGCTCGTCCATGGGCACCTTCACCAAGCCCGGCGCCGGCTCCACGGCGGGCGCCGCCGGGGGAGGCCCAGCTATGTTGCACCCCGCACTAAAGATTACTTTCACCGGTTTGTTGAGGTTCGCCACTAAGATATCGCTGCAAACAAACGAAACAAGATTACGATTCCAGCTGCAATTTGAAGTCCTAGCCTTACAAAGTGACTTGTTCGATATAAGGGATATCCTAGAGCCCTGTAACTTCGTAGAGAGGCGCAAATCGAACTCACACCACTGACAACTCCGCCGTGTTGAGCACAGTTCACCCGTAAGAAATTGTGCCAATCATGGCGGCCTCCATAGCAGAGGACACAATTCGCGCCTCTGTAAGAAGTTAAAGGCAGGGCTCTCGGATACCTTATCGAAGGTAAGTGATGGAACGTTACAGGGTGTTTTTCGACGCGAAGAAATGCCGACAAAGTTTACAGAGACCGTTGAGTGAAATCTGATTTGATACAGAATCGTTGTGATAATTGGCGTCAGTCAAATTAGATTCAGTCAAGTCAGATCCAGTTTGTCAAGTTAACTCAAATTTAGACAGTCAAGTTGTCACATTAGATTCAGTGATAATTGGTTTGGTAACACTAGATTCAAAGCCATTAGGTTTGGTCACATTAGATTCGGTCAGATAACGTCTAATACAGAAATTTAACTGATGCGGGGGGCATTCGATAGCGCCAAAAACCACAAGCGCCAACGCCGCAAGCGTGAGTCCGTAACCGCCAAACGAGAAAAGTCGCAAACTCCAAAGTTCGTATATGTTAGGTCAAGTTAGGTTAGGCTAAGTTAGGTTAGGTTAGTATTCCGGTTAAGACCTTTGGCGTTTGCGACTTTTCTCGTTTGGCGGTTAAGGATTGGCGCTTGTGGTTTTTGGCGTTTATGACAGCTACTCAACTGATGCTAAGCTCAGTTAGGTTGGGGTTGGGCTTTAGTAGGATGCGCGTTTGTCACGGTGAGTCTACATCGGATATCTCTGCTACAGCTCCTCTTTCTCCTGACTGGACCCGTCACATATGTGGCCTACTTACCGCACGGTGGTCCCAGCCCGGTCGTCCGACGCGGTCGCTCCGTCGGGCATGCCGGAGAAGCCGGGGGACTTGGGCGACTTGGGGGACTTGCGCAGGTGTCCGTCGACGGAGCCCGAGGCCACGGGCGAGAAGGGCACGACGATGGGCGGCGCGTCGGCGGGGACGCCCGGCAGGCTCGGGGGCCCCGACGGCCCCGCGGGCGGCTTCCAGCCCGGACCGGGCGGACCCATACCCGGATAGCTCTCCCACATCTCCATGCCGGTTGACCGAGCCGGGTTAATCTGCACGTAAAACCCAACATAAGCATTAAACCACCAACAAAACTGTACATTATATCTATTTCTTGTGTTCCACCTTTCGTCGCGAAGCGTAAGACAGTTAAAACCTGGGTAAAACTAAAGGTCTGATGCCGCTTTCTTCTAGGCCACTGCCGACAAGTAAGCCGCAGCACCAAAAAAGTGACGCACAAGGCACCTAACCTAACAAGTTGTATTTCGCCAACCCTCATGACTAACGCTCAGACGAGGATAAAACACATTTATCAAATGAAACATCTACAACTGCGAGTGTATCTTTCTTCGCCGCTTACGTTACACAAATAATCTAAAAAGTGAATCCATTCCCTGCAGCTTGTTTAAGGGAGAACCTACAGAAATTTTAACATGTCTTGCTGAAGTTAACCTTAGGTTATCTGACGCTAACCTAATTTAACTATACGACGTTCCTGGCTTAACCCAATCTGAGCTCAGGAAAGTAGAGAGGCGCAAAGAAAATCCTTGGCCGCCATGTTGAGACCCATTTTCCCGTAAGGAATGATTTGGGCCTTCCATAACGGATGCTACAGCAGGGGTCACTTATCGCGCCTCTCTTCTGTTGAGGGCCCAAAACTAGGTTAACCTCATCTCAACGTTTGTTCGTCGATACAGTAGAGTCTCAGATATACGTCTCTCAGTTGTAAGTTCCACTCGTTTGTACGTCCAATTGGTATAGTCTAATCTAGGATACTTTACATGGCGTTATACGGAAGATTATTTTCACTTGTACGTCCCTCTAAGTTCTACATCCAATTTTTTTAGCACCGACTTGGACGTATAATCGAGATTCCTGTGTGATACTCATGCACTGTAATTTTTTAAGGTAGCATTTTCAACCTTTTGGTTTAATTTTGGTGCTACCCTCCGTCGTCAAG
>Ga0058701_10002413_pt1 | contig 14146 bp, 8 predicted proteins | sample AgamicOrMae_FD_97039 | JGI IMG/M metagenome (GOLD analysis project Ga0058701, IMG submission 97039) | Agave microbial communities from Guanajuato, Mexico - Or.Ma.e | ecosystem: Host-associated > Plants > Phyllosphere > Phylloplane/Leaf | place: Guanajuato, Mexico | collected 2012-06-04 | reverse complement strand
GAGAAAGAGAAACTTAGCATAAATTGATTGGAGATGAAATCCAAGTGCTTAAATCCAAAATACAATTTAAAATTATGCTAATCCAACTACCTTATTACTCCCTAATGGAGTTTTGAGAGCTAAACCTAACCTAAAAACTACCCCTACTACTCTCTAAGAAGCCCCCTAAAGAAGTCCCAAGAAAGAGCATTAAATAGGAAAAGGAGGTCGGGGCGAAAACGCGGAGTAGAGGGAGGGGGGACGACCGGCTGGCCGTCGTACCTGGTGACAGGCCATCGCTAGCTCTACCAAGTGTTGGCTAGCTCTGCTCCTGTAATGCCCGGACGCCTATCATGATGTCTGGCTTGGCCCTCACGTGAAGCTTCTTCTCCTCTTTTTGTCCTTCTTGTACCCTTCTTTGTGGAACTTGCTTGAGTTTACTTACTACGTACAAAAGTAAAGAAAACAAATAAGAAACCAAAAGATTATATTATTAAACAAACCAAAAGCTAGGTAAATAATGGCATAAAATGATGTCATAAATCATGCTAACAGAAAGTAGCAATCCTAGATCTAACAAGTATTTAAACTATTCTCATGTCCAAATACTAGCCATTCTCTCTACTGACACTAGACCGTTGATCTCACCTTTTAGCACAAGTCAATTGCCCAAAAACACGGATGAAAGCTCTTTTTGAGCATTTCATCGAACACATGGTGGGTGTGAGAGAAATCTCTAAATTCAAGCCTAAACAAGGTAGGTTAAGGCCTAAATACAATCAATTAGCTATCTAAGGGACTAATCGCAATCCAAGCCAGCTAAAATTACAACTAATCATCAACATAATACAAAAGCCCAATTTAAACCTAACCTACCAACTAGAGAAGGAAAGCATGAAATAGGGAAGAAATCTAATCTAGCATGAGTGAAAATAACTAATAAACATGAAATCAATATAAGAACTTAACATTAAGTCAAATATAATCTAAACTAGCATAATCAAAGTAAGAGAAACAAGAATAACATGAAGTAAAGAGAGAGAGAGAAAAGGAAAACTTATGCTTGATTGATCGAATGAACTTGAATTCCACAAGCTTTAATCCACAATAAACCCAAAATAATCTTAATCTATCTATTTTATTCTGCCCTAATTGGTTTTTTTGAGCCTAAACCCTAAGCTAAACCTAACAAAACTAACCAAAGAAGTCCCTCCAGATCCAAGAAAGACCATTACAAAGGAATCAAAAGCTGGACCACGAAAACACAAGAGCAGGGGGCCAGCCGACGGCTGGCCGTCACCAGCCCCTGGTTGGCAACCTAAAAAAGTTCAAGGGATGTCACCTGCCTGCCGCTACCAGTTGCACTTTGTTTTGTTTTGTTTTCTTCTTTTTCATCATTCTTTGCTCCTTTTTGTGGTACTTTCTTTATTGAATTTATTACCTACAAAAGTAACCAACACAAGTGAAAATCCTAAAGAGTATATTATTGAACGAGACAAAAACTAGGTAAATAAGGGTATAAAATGATGCACCATAAGGACCTAAAAGTTTCCAATGACTCTGGTTAGTTCATGTAGGCACTTTGACTGAACTCTGATGGATCCTTTTGCCTTTCATAAAAACTGCACTCTAACTCATATGACTGAACAATCTCTTCCCTTTGAAGAAAGACCACAAAGCTTATTAGGACTTGAAGGGGACAAGACACCATTTTAAAGAGGAGTAAAATAGAGAAGTAGGAAGCAAACTCTCAATGTCCTTGATGCGATCCCTGAATTAGGATATCACACTTTGCTGCTTCTCCTGAGTTAGTCACTCGGGTTCCTAGAAAAACAAAAATCATCGTGTATGTGCCAAGTAACAATATTAATAGCTACCATGTATAACACTTCTCCCCCCCCCCTTTGACTTTTATCAAAAGGAAGACAAGGACGAAGAATGTGGGTAAAAAAAGATTTTCAGCACACAGTGAAAGCATTAATTTGCGTTAAAGAGGAGGAATCGATTGCATAACATAATTCCTTTGAATAAACATAAGAATACCTACAATATAATACAAAATAAAACAGAATAAAACAAAACAAAACTTGAGTGACCATAGTTAAGAGGGAGTTGATGTATGCTTAAGAGACGGTGGTTTGAATGGAGTAGAGAAGCTTCATGCGTTCGCATGCGCGCGAGAGAGAGAGAGAGAGGGAGAGAGGATCATTTCTTGGAGGTTGACAGCGTAGAAAGGGAGGTGGACTTATCAAGACTTGGAGTAAGAATGGTAGTAGAGGCAGAAGTAATGCCAACAAGTTCTGCAAACTTCTCATATAGCTTATTAGCAAAGTCCTTAAGAAGTAATGCGAACAAGTTCTACAAAACTTCTCAAATAGCTTATTAGCAAAGTCCTTAGCAAGGCCTATTAAAGACTTCGATTCCTGGCTCTTAGTTTCTTCGGTCTCCCATGTAGAGATAACTATATTGTTGTTGGATCCGTCGAGATATTCTTATTCATACACAATGATGAGCATCTTTACCTTTATTCCAAATTAGCTATCTAGGCTTAAAGTTCGACACTAGCATCAGTGAACCTTGAAGCTTTGACTCCATCCTAGTTGCCAATAAAGTAAGTCTGTAGATTCACTCTAAAGGAGAGTAGAGTAGTCAAAGTGTCTGACATTATATTCCTACTGTGTTGTCCCAACTCTAAGGCCATACTTGCTAATCCAGTGGCTTTCCATTTGCTAGTCATATCATTAGGATGGATCCACTTGTCATCAATCTTCCTATATTTGATGTAAAATAGAGTGGTTTTATCAATGATGTCAAGGGGTTCTTTTATATATTTTTCCTTTGAGATAGGATTATCAAATCTCTTGAAGATAAGGGTGAGAATGTTAGCATAAGCCAAAGGAGGGTTCCTTTTGAATTGCTCAATGGCTACGTTTTTCATGTAAGATTGAATCATTCTAGGAAGACTAACTTCATTCATAGAAAACTTTTGAGGGAGCAAGGTATGGATGATGGTGTACTCAAAGATCCTAACCTCAGAATGAAAGGCAGTATAGGACAATTCCCCTTCCTTTTTTTTAAATTCTTCTATAGTTCTCTAGAAATGTTATGTAGGTTTTAGACTCAAAGAGGATAGAAAGTTTGGATCTGTTATGGTAGTTAGTTGTTAAGCATTCCATAAACCATATTATTGTAAACATAAGTTTAACCTCTTTGCCCAAAGAGGAGTAATACGCACATTCTTTAGAGGACCCTCCTCTTTCTAAAGATCAACATAAAACAACATCATGAATTGAAGATAGACTTCCTCTCCCAATGTGAAGATTTTTTGACAACCTAGGGACTGTAGTATAGTCCAAAAGCTAAATTCACTATTTTCAAATAATTATACGCTAAGGTTCTCATACACTATAAAGGTACAAGTTTTAAAGGAGGAATATCTCCCTACCTCAAACTTTGTGAAACATGAGGATGGGAATTTTATAGGAATACAAGCATACTTGCCTCTTTATCATTGTCTTCATTTTTGGTACAAGATCCAAAGAGAGATGGAGATTTACAATAAGTTAGACCAATAACCTTGGGTAGGATTTTGCGATGAGCTTGAGCTCTTCGTATCCTTTTTGAGAACAAAGTAGAAGCTTCTCTTGGGACTGCTCTCTTGGAGGCACTTTGTTTTGTGCCCATAGTGGCAGGATGGGTTGAGATGCATGCACAAATACACACACACACAACATGCACAGAGAATGAGAGAGGGAACGAGAGAGAGAAGGGTGGAGTGGTTAAGGTTTCCTTTTGACTTAGAGAGAAATTATTAGAGATGGAGGCAATGATAATGAAAAAAAGAGGAGTGACAGGACAGGAATATTATAAGTCAGCCTGCTTGGACAGTTGTGACGATAAGCTAATGAAAGCACATGTAATAATTTCTTAACAATTATAAGTGATCAGTGAACCCTCTTTGAGGAAGGAAACCATCTTTAAGTTGATTTCAAAATTTAAAACCCATTTGAGGGAAAAATTTAAAATCTTCACCTATAACTACCAATTGTTAATTAAATGGAGGCAGGGACTAAAGTGGCCTGAAATTCACTTTGTTCAATTATAAGTTCAGAGACTAACCATGATAATCTTATCTCTTATTCGGATAAGTATAAATGTAAGTAGGTGTCCCTGACCCCTTCCTTGACCATTGTGCCTATTCCACACTTTAGCAAACTTATTAGCACAAAGGTAAACAAAAAGGTTATCTCCCCCTCAATCTATACTTCTAGATTTATCGATCCAGCTAAATTACTCTTCATTTAATGACCTAGTGAATACATTAGCGAGGTGTTCTTCAGTGGGAATAAAATCTAAAGATATATCACCTTTCTCAACATGGTCTCTAATGAAGTGATGCTTTATCTTAATATGATTCGTCCTTGAGTGTTGTACATGATTCTTGGTTATCTTGATGGTACTTATGCTATCACATATGAGTGACATGGCTTTGTAGTTGCTATTAAGGTCTGTAAGTTATTGTGACATCCATAATAATTGAGCACAACATGCTCCTGCTACTATGCATTTTGCTACTACAATAAACAAAGCTACTGAATTATCGTTTCCTGAAGGGCCAAAGGACAAGTGCTTGTCAGAAAAATTGACATGCTCTTAATTCACCTTTCTATCTATTAGGTGTTATGGATAATCAGCAATAGTGTATCTAGCCAATTCAAAGTTATCTCCTTTTAGATACCAGAGTCCTAGTGTCAAAGTTCTTAGCAAATACTTGAGAATTTTCTTGACTGACTCTTTTAAAGTTTACACGATAATATGACATCTAGTTTGCTTGCTATGAGATATAGTATGATCTAATCAATGATCTGTATATACTATCAGAGACAGTTTTTCCACTAGGATCTTTGTCATTGGTGTTTAGTTGGTTTGCTGTTTTTCATATTGAATTGCCTAAGTAGCTCCTTGATGTATTTAGTTGGTCTGTGACAATTCCTTATATTACTTAATTTTTAGTCCAAGAAAAATAATATCATCCACATAAATTTGCGAAAGAAAGAAATCTTTACTTTTGTCCTTTATGAATACGGTATTGTTAATTTTTCCTCTCTTGAATCAATGATTTACTAACAATTTGCTTAGTCGTACCATGCTTTCAGAGCTTGCTTAAAACCACATAAATATTTATGTAATTTGTGTGCTTGATCAAGCTTCTTTAAGTCTTCAAGATCAGGAGGTAGTTCAATGTATACCTCTTGTTGCAAATGTTCATTAAGAAAAGCACACTTCACATCTATTTGGTACAACTTAATGATCATAAAAGATGCAAATGCAAGTAGAAGTCTAGTAACCTTTAGTCTGATTACAAGTACAAAGGGCTTATCATAGTCTATTCCATCCCTTAATTGTAGCCCTCTGGCAACAAGTCTAGCTTTATTCCTAACAATTGTGTTGACTACATCTAATTTATTTCTAAAGACCCATTTTGCTTCAACGACAGTGTAGTTCTTAGGTCTAGTAGTTAGCATACAAACATTATTTTTTTAAAATTGATTGAGTCCCTCTTGCATGGATGTGGTCCACTTTGGGTTCTAAATAGCCTTTAAGGGACTCATAGGTTCGATAAGGGATACAAATGAATGAAAAGTACACAAATTTTTAAGTGATGACCTAGTCCTTACTCAATGTGATGTTAGCCATTATGTTTTTAATTAGCTTGGCTAATTGATACTGGAACCCTCTGCTTGGTTAAGACATTTTTTCTCTTAGAATTACATAAAACTCAGAGGCTTTGGCCTCATGATCCTATTCTTGTGGTTGGTTTTCACTCAAGCTCTTGATTGATTTCCTTTCCTCTTGTTCTTCATCATCAGAGTTCCTCCCTGCACATATACCCATTTTCAAAAGTCATCCCCATATGTATCAGATTTTCAAAATCTATCCCTCTACCCGTATCCATCGGCTATTTCGGGTTTTATTTGGGTATGTACGGATGTTAAATATGGTATCCATGAGGTCCTTTATTTTTTTAATCTAAAGAAATTCTCAAACTTAATTCAACAATGTAAAATGTTTAACTAGCATACTATCACCACCATTTCATTAGATTATGTACAAAAGCTACTGCCTGCTGATGGTCATAGCTCATGAACAACAAATTAACTTTTGAAGATTAGTACAAGCCAAAATACTTAGTTTGGATTCGCATCGATGTTCTAGAAGTCAACACCGAACAACTAACAACTAGATTAATTTTGCAAACACATCAATGTTCCATTGTCTTGGCATATAAGCTAAAATATTTTATATCAAACATCACATCCTTCTTTAAGTAATGATTTAACTCTGATCTCATATTAGCCTTCTTTTTCTTGGTTTTCTTATATGTCCAACATGTCTGTCTTGACAATCTTCATCCAAAGTCATTTTTTAAGGAAAAGGAGAGTCACTCGTACAGGTTAAAGTAGGAAGAGTAGGATCCTCATCAGCAATTGAAACTTCAACCTTTCTATTCACATAGTCCACAATGAGATCATACTATGAGTTCATCTTTGAATCTCCATAGCAACCTCACTTCTACAAATCTTCTTGAAGTAAAAGTCCACACAATCCAATTTATTACCTGGATTAAGTATTGAAATAATTGCTAATAGCCCGTTTATTTTACCCCAATATTTATAAAACCTGTCCATAATTCTAGATGTCATATAATAGCAATCTCAACACCAGATCTCAACCAAAATTGCACGATCAATTTAATTGTACAAATTATCCTAAGAGGCCAGTTGACAATAGGAAAATTTCTTCTAGAGATCAATAAAGTCACATTGTAGAAGATATTTAATTTCTCTAGAAAGATATTTAATTTCTCATATATTATCTTAGCAAATTTTAAATTATTGGCACTAGGTAAAAAAACATTTAGCCGTAAATGTGTATGTTTTGAAGTTTGCCTTATAAGGCAAAGTAGACTAAAGCATCAAACAAGTGCAGTTCTATATAGTTTTACAATCAACATGAATCTTTTTTATGGATTGAATTTTAAAAACCTTACTCAGTCCTCAAATTTTTCATACCTTCTAGAAATTGCAAGCCAAATGGCAAGACAATCACAAATTCTCTCAATCCCATTACCTATCACATTCAAGCCATCTTTCACAATCAAATTTAAAATATGAGCCACATATGCAAGGATGTACCCTAAGTACAAGAGCATTAGTTTTAAATTTTCCAAGCAAGATGTGGAAACATTGTTGTACAACTATACATAACTATAGAAGAAATCTTATTTTTCAAATTGCATTAAAACAACATTGATATATGAGAATGGTTGCAAGAAGGATGTTGCTTAGATCCTATTATTTAAAAAATATTAATGGTACACCAAAATAAGCATATGTATAATCTAGAAAGACATTAAAGGCAAGTTGTCAAGCATTCCATTTGTCAAATAAGGATTATTAAACATTTCAAGTATCAAGAAACATTATCAAAAGCACATTATGGAACCATCTAATTATCAAAGGTAAATAAGCATATCTCAAAGTATGATTATGAAGGATCCAATTTTCATGAACAAAATAGGATGTCACAATTATATATCTCTTCTTCTTATTAAAAGTTGTCCATAAATCAATAGTTATTGCAACTCTATCGTGGTTTACCTCCAACAACTTCTTCAAAGTAGATTTCCCATTGCTACACATTTTGAAAATATCAGTTCTTAACATGTAACAAGATATCAGTTCAAATCAGGATTTAGTCCACTAAAGAATCGGCTAACTAAGATGATAAATCATACATAAAGGATATTTATGCATACTAATCGTCTCAGCTGACTTTTGCCTTGATTTTTCTTGATTAAACTCATAGTTTGCCAATATCTTCTCTCCACTGTTTTCAATATTAAATCTTAGGGTTTCTTGCTCACTAGCTTTTATTTCCCTCTTCACACTAAACCTTATCTAATGGTCACTTAAATGCTGAGCCACATGTGAGCTCTTGGATGAAAATTTGTGCTTACAATGCACACAATAAGCCTTTTCATCCCTAGTATCCTCACCTTCTAAATCAAACTCACTTCGTACCCAAGAAGTTCATTTTTTTACCTCTACTTGCTATCATAATTGTCAACCTCATCAATTTCCTCAACATCTACCTGTGTAAATGAAGGTCTAGCTCCATAAGATGGCAGCTATGGGGATATCAGGCTGATAATTAATGAAACTACTGTTTGTGTTGGTGGAGAATGGTTATGATCTGAAACAGGGGCATGAGTGCCATTGAGTTCCAATGTCCACCTATTGTGATAGTAATAAAAAGATGAATCAAGTTAATTCTACAAACAATAACAAGACAACAAAAGGGAGATGAAGTAAGAAGAAAAAAAAACCTAGGCATTCAAAGAACAAGAAGGCAGATTGAAAAGCAAAAGAACATCAAGAATTAAGAAACTACAAAAGCAATATATAAAAGCAGTAAAACAACCATATGCGTAATTCTACCCAATTTTGCACCAACAATAATAGAACAATGATAATAATTGAAATTTTACAATTGTAGATTGGAAATTGAAACATAAATTCGTAGCAACATATGAATTCAAATTCAAAATGAAGTATAATAAATGAGCACATGAACATAAAACATAATATTATGAATATATTCAAAAAATATAGAGCAAAATTCGCAATTATACACCAAATAAATAAGTGTGAAAGTCATGGTGACTAGATTTGAAAGGGGATGAAATTTTAATATCAGAACAAATGAGAAGTGAGAAGAGAATGAGGAACCCTATTTAGACTATTGATCAGTGCGACAATCTGTCCAAATATAGCTGAAAACATCCAAATGTAGGCACACGGCTTTGCTTAGTTCACCATTAGATGAGATGAAATGAGATGTGTGTGTGTGTGTGTGTGTGTGTGTGTGCGTGTGAGAGAGAGAGAGAGAGAGTACCAAGTGAGCACCATAGTTACATGCACCACACAATAAACGATAATAAAGTCTAGGGTTTAAGGTTTTCAAATTCTTAGACTAGGCATACACCACATGGACTTGGGAATGGATAGGTATTGGACCTTTTTTAGTCTAGGGTTTAAGGTTTTCATATTCTTAGACTAGGCATACACCACATGAACTCGGGAATGGATAGGGGTATTGGACCTTTTCTTAGTCTAGTGTCCAAAGCTTTGCCTAAAAATTTATTTTAGCCTAAAAGAAAAATTCGGATACGGGTGGTAGGTGTATGTTTTATAAAATTGATGTGGTTTAAGATTTTTAGGTTCTGGCAGCTTTAAGATCCACAGTATGCCAATCGAGGAGGTGACCATAGTACAATTATTTAGCTCATTGTCCGTCCATATCATCATGGGCTCTTAGCTCAGTCTCAGAGAGAAAAGAGAGAGAGGAATGGAGACAAATAACTGTACTTTGAAAGTATAATAATTCAAAACATTTAATTCACGTGGGTATAAGTGAGTGCTGATGATGAGCAAACATAACGTATGACTGTCTGAATATTCAAGTTAACCCAAAAAGCCCAAGCCAAACCCAAATGGGCCTATAATTCACGAGGCTCCTTGTTTTTGCGACATTGCACTTCAACTTACTTGTCTTTATTCTCATGGAAAATATGATTAATTCACCACATTATTTTTGAAAAATTCTGAGATAATTAATTTTTTTCGACTGCTGTAACTGAACAATCTAGACCATCGATCCAATAAAAATTAATTTGGATCATTGAATATATTTACTTGTTACTGATTGCACAAGTTAATTAAAAGACCAAAAAAATTCACCCCCCATTTTTTAAACAAATAATCTCTCTTCTAATACCAAATTTTCATACCGACCAATGTAATTCAATCGTCATGCACATTCTCACGCCTCGACCCCCGCTCTTCATTTGAACAGCAATGGTGCTTGTGCTCAAAAACTTTGAAGCTCCCATGGCTGCAAATAAAATGGTGTATGGAGGCCATTGAATGAGGTATTTTGAATTTCTAAACCATTCTGCTTCATTATAATAATAAGTCGAACACGAATAGTCGACTCGGACTAGGCCATCTTTTCATCATCCTCTCACCTAAGAGACCCAGGCCATCGTATCTAGTCCACATATATGCGTACTTTCAAAGTCAAGGAAACTAGGGTACAAAGATTCAGTTAGAAGCAAAATACATGATCTAATGTAATGTAATTTGCTATTAGTTTCCCTCCAATGCCTAATTATTTCAACCATGAGCAATGTAATTTTTCTCTTTATGTTTGATTCGAGGTTGAGTTAATTTGGGTACTAAATTTAAGAAAAAAAATATAGAAACTTGGTCTAGCATGCATTGTTATTATGAATTTTGATGATCTTTTGTATGAATATGTCAATGTAACCTAGGTAATGAATATTGACTTCATAATGAAATTACATACTGATATTACCTTAATATCTCCTATTCAATTTAGCCCTCGACAATTGAATGAGTTCTAATTGAACTAAAAATAAAAAGATTCACATATTTCTTCACTATTTACTTATTATATCTAATCAGTAAGATCTGAACAAGCCAATCCATTAATATTTGTCATGACACTAAGATGTGGTAGAGCACAAAGAACAAATTTAAGTGTGTAGGTTTGATTATTTTTTTTATATTACCACAGGCAAATGGTGAAGGAAATCAAACGCTTCTTCTCATAAGAGTCTGTTTGATCATATCTGCGGTCATTATATCATGTAATTTCTTAGGTAGCGCAGTATCCCAAAAAGCTGCAGAATTAAGTGTTTGAACCTTTTTCAATAATCAATCAACTGCCATGTTCGCTGTTTGATACACATGAGATATGGTGAAATGTTCCGTATTGCTCAATTAATTTTTCACGTCATGGATAATAACTAGCAATTTTTCATGGTGTTGTTGTGTCCCCTTGAAGTACCCATATACTTGTGACGTTGTCCCCTTCAATAATGAATTGCTTGAATCCAAGGCCTGCTTGGAGAAACACATATCATGGCCACGATATGGACTCCAATGCCCATTACGAGGTGGACAGCAACACATTTAGACATGATTGCGGCCCCTTGGCCGCTTGACTAATTTCCTTTAATTTCTCTTGAATTGGTCCATCATATACGAGATTTACATAGGATTCGTCAGCCAACAAACGCTTCAAATTCTTAACCCTTTTTTTCTTTGGGAGTGGAGACAACCTTTTGATTCTTATATGAAGTTATCTTACAAAATATTAATCGATAAGACTTACCACTGAATTTTTCTTTTTTTTTTTTTGGTAATCCAACCACATAAGATGAACTCGAGTAAGATATACTTATCTATCTCATATAAAGTTTTAGTTATTCCCTTTAATGCATTATTATAACTACGGAAAAATATTTTTCGTGAAAGTTATTGCCTTTTTGTTTTTGCTTTTTTCACGTGTTACTTGTGAATGGTATATTGATTCGAGTGAATAACTTTATTTGTTCTCTTCAACTTATTATTATAGCTATGGAAAAAAAGGTTTTTTGTAAAAGTCATTGTTTTTTTTCTTTTTTCACTTATTACTTATAAATAGGATATCGATTGAAGTCAGCTATATTCAACCTTCAAAAAGGCAAAATATTATTTACAAATTATGGGAACATATTGATTTATTCAAAAGTGATATACGTCTATATGACAAATTTTTAAATTTATTTGCTTATATAGATTTAACTACAAGAAAACAATCAAATTTTGATGGATTTTTTTGTGAAAATTTTGCGGAAAGTAATGCTTGTGACCAATAGTTTGATGAAATTTATAATACTCAAAAATAGTTGGTTGAAATGAACACTTCGACCAACCTGTCACTATTATTGACGGACTGATTTTGACACACTAACAATTCTCAAAAAACGTTATTTACGTTAGTATGTTGGTTTTGAATTTATGTTACAACTACATAATTTTTCTTTTTGTACTTTACTTATAAGTATGGGTATGTATTTTTCTGTTTTAAAAAAAGAACTCGTCTCTTAGAATTCCAAAGTATTATCTTCAGTTTAATTATAGGCACTCCTTATGGAGGAAGTCTCAGGTCTTCCCCCTTTGCATGTTCAGTTATGTATTGGGCTGTTATAGTTCCTTGGTTATAGATCTTCATGGGAATAATTAAATTTTGCAAAGAGGGAGCCAATGTCCATCAACAAAAGTGAAGATGAAATTAAAAATCTGCCTAAGCATAAAGCATTAGTATAGAATTTAACCTGTCTTTCATTGAGCAGGTGTGAGGTTTAAATCTCACCAGAAGGAGATCGAGTATCCACTTTAGTCCACCTTCCTGTCTTCCATATTTTATTTCACTAGAGTGTTCATCGATATATTACAGGAGGTAACTCATCGATATACATTACAGGTGGGTTACCTTACCAACACTCTTGCTAGAGATAAAAGGACAATAAAGTCAAATTGTGAAATTCTTTGGCCAATGCTAATCCTTCATTTGGTTTGGATGCCATTGCCGGGCAAACATAAAGAAAACAAAGCAATGCTGCAATATCACTATTTCAAATCTTCAAGGTATTAAGAAGCTACTTAATAAATAATGTAGGAAGATAAGACAAATCAACTATACATATTTTTTAATATTTTCAAATACGATATGATAAAAAAACAAAGGAAACTTGCTTGTTTCATTTCTCTTTCCCTTTATGATGACTCTGATGGTAACATGTACCATTCGTCATGGGCAATGGCCACTAGGCAATCTTTTTTTCCCTTTTTTTGGGGGGGTAGGGTTTGTCCTTGCATGCATCCCGATACTGGCACAAAATACAAAATCTTAGCCTATTATTATGATAATGTAGAGGTGGAATAGCTCTATTTTTGAAGAGTCTCTGAGTTTACATACATGGTACAAAAGTACATGTTTCATTTATCATGGCACAAAATTGGTTGTGTCATTTCTCTTTTCCTTGATGACGACTCTAATAGTAACTTGTACCATTCATCATGGGCAATGACCAATGGGCAATTATTTTCCTTTTTTTCAGGAGGGGAAGGGTTTGTCATTGCATGCATGCATCCTGGTGCTGGCACAAAATACAAAATCTTAGGCCATTATTATGATGATGTATAGGTAGAATAGCTATGTCTCTAAAGAGTCTCTGAGTTTACATACATGGAACAAAAGTACATGTTTCATTTATCGTGGCACAAATTTGGTTTTTTAGTTCTCTTTCCATTGATGAGGACTCTAATATAAACGTGTACAATTCATCATAGACAATTTTTTTCTTTTTTTGGAGGGGGGAGGGTTTGTCATTGCATGCATGCATCTTGATGTTGGCACAAAATACAAAATCTTAGCCCATTATTATGATAATGTAAAGGTATAACTCTGTCTTTAAAGAGTCTCTAAGTTTACGTGCATTGTACAAAAGTACATGTTTCATTTAAAAGACCATCTCTAGCTATGTCTTTTTGTGGGTGACGGATTTTGATGGACATTTCGATGAAAATTTTGATGGAAAGTGACGCTTGTGACAAATATTTTGATGAAATTTATGGCCCTAAAAAAAAGGTCAGTCGAAATAAACACTTCAACCAACCCATCACTATAACTAACGGACTGATTTTGACAGACTAACAACTGGTCAAAATTATGGTGACCGAAAATTTTGAGAGACTAATAATATATCAATATGATGGAATCTTTAAACAACCGAAGAGAGAAACATTTAGACAGAACTTTTCCTTTCTTTTCTATTTAGAGGGAAATACAAAAATGAACCATTTTGAGTTCTAGAACCAACATAGTGAGATAAAGACTTTATAAAAATCTTAAAAAGAAGAAAGAACGTAATGATAAAAGCATTACAAAGGGAGAATTAAAAATCTTAATGAGATTGATAAAGGGATTTGTCTCAAAAAATATCTTTATAATGAATGATAAAAGTAAATAATGAATAAAGAAGTGAGAAAGCATTACAAAGAGAGAGTTAAACATAAGCACTACTTGATGCATTTTTCGAAATAATTTTAGCTAACATGAGGATATTTTCCAGCGGCGTTGCCCTATAGGGAAGCAAGTACTGATGGATAGTGTTGACCCCCTACTGAAGAAGGTTTAATATGTTATATGATTTAAAATCATCAAATATGTGTGTGTGTATGTGTGTGTGAAT
>Ga0058701_10002412_pt1 | contig 14147 bp, 4 predicted proteins | sample AgamicOrMae_FD_97039 | JGI IMG/M metagenome (GOLD analysis project Ga0058701, IMG submission 97039) | Agave microbial communities from Guanajuato, Mexico - Or.Ma.e | ecosystem: Host-associated > Plants > Phyllosphere > Phylloplane/Leaf | place: Guanajuato, Mexico | collected 2012-06-04 | reverse complement strand
ATATAAATGTGGTGGTTAAATTGACAACTGAGTTTTGGTTATCCCTTATTCAGCCTACATTTAAGTGCCGAATTATTCACGCAAACTTTTAGCGGCTCCCAGCGGCTTCGTGAGAGGGTTCAAAGGTTAATTACATCTAACGTTCCATCAAGTTATTTTAGGGCATGCTTTTAAAGAAAGCCTATATTTTCTTATCCATTTTTAATTTCTTAAATGCACTCCCCCCTGCAATTCCAAGGAAACAGGAACGCGGCAGTCCTGCCCTTTTTTATAATGAAGCCATACCGCCCCACCGCCGTTCTTTGGGAAATAATGCACTCGATCGATTGTTAAGCCAACGTGGAAAATTTGTTAGAAAGATTATGCTCCTAACAAATTGGTTTTACCTTTCCAGATGGTTCGTAACTACAAGAGGAAGGGTGTCTTGAAACTGTGGACCCGCGAAAACATGCAGGCAGCTGTGGACGCGGTGGTAAACAATGCCATGGGTTACCACAAAGCATCCAAACGCTTTTCGGTTCCCCAGACAACGCTCGAAAGATACGTGAAAAAACAGAAGGCGAATCCTGCTGTGAAATCTGTCAAATCCTCCGACCCGTATAAACAGTTCAAGTGTGTGTTCAGTAAGAACCAAGAAGATGTGCTAGTTAATTATTTAGTTTATATGAAAGATCGCCTCTTCGGTCTCAATTCAACGGTGGTGCGTTTATTGGCCTTTCAGATAGCTTCTAGGAGCGGCCGGGAGCACCCTTTCAACAAGGAAGAAAAACTAGCCGGCATGGACTGGTTCTTTGGCTTCCACAGAAGGCATCCTGAACTCTCTCTAACGAGGAAGGCAGATGTTACTAGCCTTGTTTGTAATGGTCGTGCTGGATTGAGCAAGGCTTCAGTAGACAAATTCTATGATATCCTCGAAGACCTCAAAAGACAAGGATTTACGGCTGACAGAATCTACAATTCGGACGAAGTTAGCATAACGGTTCACCCGAACAACCGCTCCCGTGTGAAAAAGGGCCGGAGACAAATAGCTCAGGATCGCGGCCACATAGTCACAGCAGAAATATGCTTCTCGGCCTCGGGAACATATGTGCCACCCATGCTCGTGTTCCCAAGTGACGAGACACGCGAAGAGTTTGAGAAGGGCCTCCCTGCCGGAGCCTGGGCACAGGTCAATTCGAGTGGGTTTTTCAACAAAGACCTCTTCATGGAGTGGTTCAAAAAATTCGTCGTTTTCTCCAGGGCATCCAAAGATAATCCTGTCGCCTTACTGGTGGACGGCCTCAACCCCCACACCAAAAATCTCGATCTCCTGGATTATGCAGACGAGCATGGGGTTACTATCCTTTGCTTTCCGGCGCTTAGTTTGCCTCGACTCCAGCCGATAGACGTGTCTTTCATGAAATCAATGAGTACTCATTATGAGGAGGAGGTGCGATCGTGGCTGCAGACCAACCCTGGGAAGATGGTAACGTCGATGGAAGTGTCAGTTCTCTTTGGATCGGCATATCTTCGCGCGTCATCGGTTTCGGTGGCCGTTGATGGCTTCGTCAGCACAGGCGTGTGGCCAGTCATTCGACTCGCCGTGTTTCACGACGACGACTTTTCGGCAGGCGCAGTGGTCGAGGTCGAAGTCAACGACGATGAGGAAAGGCTTGAGAAGGATCCTCTGTCTCCGGTCGTTCAGTTAAGGGAGGACAAGCCGAGAAAGACGTATTCGCGTCATCGGGCTCCAGCGGGCTCCAAAGCGATCCTACCGTTTCGAGAGTCATCAACTGTAATACCTATTTTAAAATCGCATAATTACCGGCCGCATAGGTCTGCATTAGAAGGGACGAATGACGGGTGTAAAATTGAAAAAAAGGACTGTGTAGAGAATACAGTGAGTGGTGCGCTCGAAGCTGTGTCTCCTAAATCGGATTCGAGGCCGCACTTAGGGGACAGTCAAGACAATTACGATCCTCAGTGTTTGTACTGTAATGATTTTTACTCTGCAACGGTGGAGGGCTGGTGGATTCGCTGTGCACATTGCCTACGATGGGCCCATCACTTTTGCGCTGGTTTTGATGGCGAAAATGACGACGTTTCTTGCCACATTTGTAAAGCGTGTGCCTAGCTTTCTGAAGTTGCGCGCGCAATGGCTGTGAAGACTGATGCCGCTGTTAAACTAAATAGGCTGAACCTGACAAAATTTGGTGACTTGATGCTCCATGAAAAATCGAGCAAGCAGAGGGTGCAACACGCGTGCAGTTAATGTGGACTTTATGTGAAATGCTCTGTCACAGGGTACTTAAATCTCTGACATTTGCACACCCCCTTGTTTTGTCCAATGTCTCACTACTTTGATTCTTTTTAATAACTCACGTCAGATATTTAATGCTGAGGCAGTTATTTCCGATTTTATTACCGTTTCAGTACCGAACAGGCCGTAACGATTGAACAGTGGCATCAGGATTTTGTGATTCGTCAAGTTGCTTCAGAGATAAAAAGACTTTTTGATTAAAAATGTGTTCACTTATTCTGTTTGTGAAGTTGACTGTCCGAAGATTTAATATACAATTTCTAGCCCTGTAATAAAACAATTATTTCCGGCTTCGTTAATCTTGTATTTTGTTTCGCCCTGAACTTCAAGATTTTTTTTCGTAGTACGCACGGTGCGCTACGTACAGTTGACACGGGTAGCTAATTATTTTCAGAGCACGCCCTGCTCTTTCCTTTTACTTGTATGTTATTGTTTGCGGAAGTTTTCTCATTTTTCGCCAAAGTAGTGTTCTGGCAGTACGGCTAATGACGTCTTGAGCATTTACTCAGGGTCTTCAAGGGATTCAAAATCAAAACTTTTTTTTTCAACTGAGGAACCGAGGATTTTAAGGAGTAACTGGTAGCCCGTCAAATGGCCGATTGTTGAAGAACAATAAGTATTAATGGAGGTTTTAAAGAGGGCAGAAAAAGGACGGTTAAGTCCTGACAAACATTTAGCAAACCAGGTGTTAAAGAACAATAAATGATGCGCTTCATCTTGAGGTTAATAATATCGATCACAGGTTGCAATATCATTATTTAGACAGAAAAATAGTCATTGAATACGTGGCTATTGCATGTGGCTCACAGTCATTCGAAGGATGAGGAAGAAGTCTTCAAAAATTGGCTCAAATTGCCTAGATAATGAACAAACGTTTCTGTTGTTTCGGGGATTCGTATTACGTCTTTTGAATTTTTGACGCCTTCTCGTAGCGTTTTAAAAAGGCATCTGAAAAACTCATTCCGTCATTTCCTGGGTCTCTTTGCGCTGCCAGACGCATGTCAAACGTCCAGTAAAAAGTTTGCTCAAAGTAAGGAAAATAAATAAAAAAAATAGCCAATCTTCCCTGAAAGACTTTATCAAAATTTTAGCAGTTCAAATCGATTTTGTGGAGAAGTGCGAGAACGGTACTGGTTAGACTTGAAACAGCACTTTTTTCATCGCTTTGTGTTTTCGTTTATCCGAGACTTTCCGCATCTGCGAAGGCAGGGCTCAACTCAAGACTTTTGTGAACAGCGGCACCCACTCATAGTCAGAGAATAGGTCCAGTGACGCATCTGCACCCACCCTGTTTACCAAAACCTTCTGCAGGCTTCCAGCACGATTACATTTGCAACTGCAACCTAACCTGGCCAATTCCAACAATACCTTTCCTACTCTCTAACAAGAACACCTCCCGGCCAGTGTCATCAAAAGTTGATACGGACATCATCTTAACCCACAGGAATATCAAAAGTTGCACCGTAAAAGTGAAATGATCAAGTTTGACTAAAGAATTAGTAGATAAAATGTTCATATTTAAACTAGTCAATTTTGACTATTTTTTTTAGTCAAAAATGGCTATTTTAATAGTGAAAAAAAGAACTCGCTGAATAGTAAGAGTATAAAAAAATGACTTACTTTAGACTGAGACCAAACTAATAGTGGTACTAGAAAATATTAATGCACTAATAATATGTAGTAGAAATATTTTAACCGCTAAATCCAAGTCAATTTTGACAATTTTACACTGACATGAACCAAAAAATGACGAAATTAAAAAGTAAAACAAAAATTACAAAATCAATTGGTCAAAAAAAGACTATTTCAAATTTAGAGTGCAGCCTCGTAGATCATTGACGATGAGCCATTAAGTCCTACCATAAACCCAAACAGACTAATAACTAAAGTGATTTTGCTCGTAATACCCGCAATGAGGTGGCTCAGTTGTGTTAGTTTACATATGCTTTACTCTGTAATGTGTTCGTGGAATCTCTTGCAGATGAAATTTACAACAAATTTTCAGTTGGTTGGAAAATTTTAAATGACGTTTTTTTCCAAGATTTATAGTTATTTAAATTTTACTAATAAGTGTACTGACGAGTTCACTGGAGTATAGTTAAGATCACATGTTGGAAAACCACCAGTCTTTTGGTTTATGCTCGGAGGAATCCTCCAAGGTTTATGCGACGTTAAGCGGAGCAAAGTTGTCTCTTAAGGAGGGACTTTCGAAATAATGTTCTTCTGGATTACAAGCACATACGAGATCACCTAAGGTAGGCCTAATCCGCGATGGATCATTCTGCATTAACGCGAGTATTATCGCTCGACTATTGAGCTAATGCCTATTGTGATAGGTTACGTCGGATTACCTGGGGATTTCTCAAGTAGTTACCCTTCGGGTTTGGGTCTCGAGGGATTAGGACTAATGACAGTTCGCTGACAGTGAGAGCACTGTTAACTTATTCAAATCAAAAAGGCTGAGCTAATATCGGCTTGGCTCGGGTTAGATATTTTGTTTCGATTACCTAAACAGTACTTCTTAGACAATCTGTTTACAGCCTCTAGTAGCTCAGAAGGGTTGTTATGCCAGACAAGCAATGGCAACTCTTTGCCTGTTATGACGTAGATATCATGTCATATACTGTGTATCAACTATCGTAGTTATCAACTCATGGCCTGTTGTATATATCATCATCATCAGTAACTATATAGATGACATGAGCAACGCAAAATTCATGCCCGTTATGTAAGGAATGCTTTCTGAGGTAAAACAGTGTTGACATCAACATATGCCTCTTCGTTCAGCATATAATGTTAATGTGTAATGAAACCCATACGACTATTGAAAGCAATCGCTTACATGCGCTACGGATATGTGGCTCAAAACTTTTGCTCTCGCATTTATGGGAAGAGGGAATGAAAAATTTTTCTTCTTTAATGGAAAACTTTCTTCAAAATTCGATTGCAAGGGTGAGAAGTAAATCACAAACCCGTTTCGGCTGTGCATGTCTCATACCGACACATTTGAAAAACAACATCTTTTAGCTTTTAAAAATTGTTTCACCTTTCTTGTAATGAAAATTTCTTACCAAGCTGTGAATGAAAAATTACGGTCAAGGCGGCAGACGACACTTTTGTTCAACAGCATTTTTCCATTTCCGTCTCGATTATTTACGCAGTAATCACTCGCGCATTCATTCCACTGTAAGCGATAAGACTGCGTTCGGCAGGCGGCGGAATGGTGGTGACCTCCCCCTCCCCCTTCCTGATTTGCAATTGGGCTGAGTAAACCGACTGCACAAATTACAGATACCGGTTGCTAGCCTTTGTGCCATCCTTCATCAATCTCTGATATGAGTTTCAAGTCACATGCTGTCCAAAACACACAGTTTCCGCTTCATACACTTTTAGACCACTCGTGAATAGAAGAGGTAAAGATAAAACCGTCGGAAGCGCTTCCGGGGAAAAGTCGTATGTGATCTGCTCTGAAGAAAAAAGTAGTATCTCCATCTCCACCCTATAACACTCTAAATTTTTAAGGTTGCATTTTGAACCTTTTGGTTCAACCCCTACGACGTTAAGCCGAGCGGAGCGAGGCACAAGCCACATAACCTAACTTAACCTAGGGTCACCTAATTAAAAGGTCGCCAAGCCTGATTTACTTCTTGGCGGCCGATTTAGTGCCGTCGAGAAGTAAGCGTCATCAGGCTTGGCGACAGCCAAGCGGAGCGATAGCGAAGCGAGGCACAAGTGACTATCTAATCTTGGTAAAAGGCTTTGTTATGATAGGTTAAGTTAGGTTAGATGCCTCTTGCCTTGCTCCGCTGTCGTTCAGCTCGATTTGACGACGAAAGGTTGAACCAAAAGGTTAAAATTGCTACCTTAAAAAATTAGAGTGCAGAACGATCGGGTCATGAGCGATATTTGCGTGTTGGGCATTCAAATCAAGTATGAACTCTCAGTGGGTGTTGAGGCGGAGTTAGGACCCCCTCCTGTGATGGCCGTAAAGCAGTCGATCAGTGGCTTATGCTAAAGGGACCACTGTAACTACGGACTGCCGCGCAGTTGTGAGCCAAGGAAGCTTCAAGTCTATTCCCATGATCTTTTGTTCTTCCATGTGAATGTATCTTCTTCAATTCTTTATAGAGAGGGATCGATCTCAAATAAACCCGCTGATTTCTAACAGAAAAGGAACAAGACAATTTTAGTGTTGCGAAAAAAAAGCTGCAGAATAGACTAGCGCCGAAGGAAGGCTGCTACGAATGTTATAGGATAAAAAAAAAAGTTCCCCGTTTTCGAGAGTAATAAGCTGTCGTGCAACGTTGCAAAAAAGTGTTTTTCTTTTGAACGGAAAAGACGCACTAACAAGGCTTAGTCTTGAACTTTCACTCGAGTATGTTCTATGTCAAGTGCCAATATTCCAGCATTATATAGCAGCCAATGGTGACCACACCCTCTACATATTATGCGGACAGCAAGAACCAACGTCTTGACCAAAATCTAACCCTCTTCTTCATAGTGAGCTAGTAATTAATGTAGAATCATAGAGTAATATCAGAGAATGAGCTTCTCTGATGTAGGTTTGATAAAAGTGGAGGTTTCGTCACGCGAGGTGGTAAACCTGCACCTTCGTGAGCCAATCAGAGCAGGTTTGCGACATTACAAAGTCTCTTGTTTTGAACGAGGAGAGGAATAATTGTGGCGTTGACATATAGAGCTCCCTATCAGAGAAACAACACCATATTTTTTTCTTTGGTTCACTCGCCTGGATAAAAAAAAATTAAAAAAATAAATAAAAAAACACCTTGGGTTTTGCAGTTTGTGGTTTTATCTTGCACCGATGTCCGCATTCTTACATCGGTGGTTTTCATGGATATCCATGAGTATATCCATCCTTATCATAGATAATTCGACGAGGTTATATTGGTTCCATGGACAATGCCTTTAGGAGATCCATGGGTAAGCACGGTTATCCGTGATAGCGTGGATAATAATTCGACTGGGATATCCATGGTTCCCCGGATATCCTTGAAAATATACGTACGGAAGAAGCAAGAATCCGTCGACCCGGGTCAGGCTGAACAGGTCAGGTTATTTCAAAGAGAACTCGACATCCTTGTCTCGTCTTATTAGAAAAGATCTCCTCCTCTCTTCTGTTAGCTCTCAAAACAGAGTGTCGCATAGGCGTTACGGGAAAGAGCAGTCCACTTTAGGCGCAGTTTTGTTGCGTTCGATATAAGTTTGGTGTCCAACGTTTTCACCTTGTAGTCGGTCGGGCATTGTCTGACTGTAAGCAACTTGTATAATTGGATGAGAGTGCGGGCCCTAGGGCGCCTTGCGCGTTGGCTGTAGCTAAATCCCAGCGCCTAAGGCGACGCAAAGGGGGGGGGGAACTCCTCTCCTCGGACGGAAGTAAGGGAGACAATGAAATTGGCACACAGGCGCCGAGCACCAAGCTAGCGCGGGAAACGAATGTGGCTGCCTCCAACCTCTCTAACCCCTTTGGGTACTTACTTTTGTGTGATGTCATACTGTTCATTTCATATCGGGACCGAATGAGGCGCATCCGCACGCCGAGAAATTATGGAGTCGGCGCATTGCTTCAGGAGTAGACTGGAAATCCTTGTTTCCTTCTTGGGGCTCAAACTACAACGAGGAATTTTCACTGTCCCGTGAATCGTCAACCATGCTATTTTTGGAAATGCTCGTCGTAGCGCAGTGATATTTTTAAGAAAGAAAGAAAGTTTCCGTCCTTTAGCTTACCATTATAAAGGAAAACGAAAATATATTTTGTGACAGGGCGACACTATTTTTGTATAATCGAACAACCACTTTCCAGCATTTTTATTAAAGTTATTATTTGTTGATACTAGTTGCCAGGCAGTTAAAATAAAACTTTGAAAGCTCGGAAATCTATATCCTTGGGAAACACATACAAAAAAAATCAACTCAAGCCCTATCAGGAATTTTTCATTCGAGGGTTTGGAATTCAGAAAACAAATCCTATAGACTACTTTTTTATTTAATTGCTCGAATCTCGTCTAGATACCTTCAGATTGCTTTGTTGCTGTATGGATATCTGTAAGTCTTCTTTTCTTAACATGTCAGCAACGCATATGTTGGCCTCAACTACAGATACATAGCGGTAGTATGTGGACCGCGCTGAACAGGAACCATATCGGACACTCTGCTACTGTTTTTGCACGGATATTTCTCTTCAGATTTCCGTACAATATCTTAATGATATCCTATCCATGGAGGCACTAATAAGCAAACAACGATATTCGCACCTGCAAGAATTATCTGAAACGGTTATCCGTGGGTAAGCGCGCAGGCACCTAGACAAAGGTATCCGCGATTTCGCCGATAATCGCACGGATACCCTAGTCGAACCTAGTTGCAGGGATAATTTGACAAGGATATCCGAATGGCTATCCCACCTATACCGTCCCATTATTATAACGGGTTCGTTAAAAACGGGTTCAACTGCATACATAATTTAATGTAGTACAAATGTTTACGAGCATTTAGCTTTCTGAAAAGATATAAAGCACTCCCTCACGCCTTGCTTCAACACGCTCTGTAGAATCACAGTAAAAACAAAACACCCGTTTCAGGGAGTTCTATACCGGGTGTGAAACTAAAACGGGCGTAGTTCGTATATTGTTTATTTTTCAAGATGGACCAGTGTTCAGCCACATCATTGAAAAGGTCTCGGCGAGAGCTTTCCATTGATGTGGCTGAACTTAGGTCTTCTGTATCTTGAAAAATGACCAAAATCCCATGATGAAAAATGACCACTTCCTCCGTTTTAGTTTCACACCCAAAACAGGTGTAGAACTCCCTGAAACGGGAGTTTTGTTTTTACTGTGAAGCTATCTCTGCACCACTTGTCGCTAGAAGGTTTATATGATAACTAAAAAGTTATTCCTTGAGAGACAACGCCAGTCTCGTCAAAATCAAAATCCTGTAGAGATCTTTTCATGTATGAGCTTTGCAGACAGCGCCAATTTTGATTTCGACTGTGGCGGTCTGGTGAATCACTGAACTAACAGTCCGCAAAAGTAAATAAGTGAAGCAAAAGTGATTTCCGTGAAGAAGATTGGTGTAACCTGGGTCGGTCTGCCACCGCTTTATGGGCGCATTCAGATGAAGGTAAGTAATTGCAGAGATTGCGTTGTTCGACATAGACTATCGTATTTCAACAAGGACTTATTGCGTTATATCTGAGGAATTTGCCCATCAACGTGACATCACCGACTCTTTATTTACTACGAAGGCTCCGGGACACGATGCAGCGTGACGCGGTCATATTTTTCAGGTGAACTCTTGGACCGTCCTCTTGAATCGTCTCGATGATGTCACCACAGAGCAGCTGCGGCGCGCGCTGGAGAGCGCCGTGCCATTCACTTCCCGGCGGAATTACAAATACATCCAAGAGAAAAATCGCATTATCCGCCTCTTGTCGAACACCTTCCGTTGTGAAGCCGAGCGGAGGAACGGCAAAGCGAGGCACGAGGCACGCATAGTCTGATCAAAACCTCATTCCTGTTGGATTTGTACTCTCGGAGATCATTCGCTCTCCAATTTGCCCATTAAACAGAGAAATGGTCCATTTTGCCGTGTAGAACGGCATCCAATACTTCGTTTTACCGGTGTTGTTCCGCAATTACCAGTAAGCCTACAAGAAAACCATTACTGACGAAAAGCAAACGCAAACTTTGCAATGGAGAACTTACCCTATGACCCCGATCACGCGATCAAAGTGTTGCGGTAGCGGTCAATAACAAAGCAACCAGGTAGACGATCGTTATGAAGTTTTAAGATGGGTTCTGCAAGATGTTGCAGACAACCGGCAGTGTTGGAATATATGGGGAATACTTTAAAAATCGGCGATCTTGTCAGTAACAACCACTGAAGTAATTTGAAATCAGCTTGCAGAATTGTTTATAGCCCTTATCTGAGATAGCATCTTGCAGAACCTGTCTTAAAAATTAATAACGATTATCTGCTTGGTTGGTTTGTAATTATCAGCTACCGCTACACTTGACCCCGTGATCATGATCATGTGACTTAAGATTAAGTTGTCCAGACGAAGGGAGAACTGCGCGCATAGTGAGTGCCAGAACCTTCCTTGTTTTTTTTTCGTGTTTTTGTTTTTTTCCCAATATAATGCGTCGTTTCCCACGCAGGAATTCTTTTGACAGAATGAGTGACGCTAGATCTCACAACTCCGTCAAATTAAACACGGCTAACATTTGAACCAGTAAAAATAGTAACATAGTGGTCAAAGAGATCAACGGATTGCTCAACAAGAGAGCGATTCAAAAGAAAAAAAAATCCGTGTGTAATGAATTTTAGGGGACCTAAAAAAATTCGTAATAGGCAAGGATATCTGGATATAATTTTAAGCAGGTTCCTTGCAAAACGGGTTGGCTGTAAAGCTTTCAGGATTACCTCTCAGACATAGCTCTCGAGCAACCCGGTCATAGGTATTTGACGGAATTGCAAAATCTGGCAACACGCAAATTTACAATAACACTTTTTTATTTTTTGTTGTTGTTTTTTGTTTGTTTGGGTAGGGTGGAGGCGGTTATATTTCTTTTATGGATATTCCAGCGCTTCCGACTAGTCAAGTTCATCAAAATATTCTAAACGGGTGTTAAAAATCTGAAAATGAAGAAATTGGCGCCTTGAACAAGCTTTTACTCGAGCTGTTCTTCGCAATCATTTTCTCAATAACAAAAGTTTACGTCTTACGTTAAAAAATCATCAAGTTGTTGATTTGACTCACTCTTACAAAATGCATTTTTTTTCAAAAATAACAGAACGGTGAATCGTCGTCAAACTTGTCTAAATTGGTTTTCTAACTTCAATCTTTACTCGAAATATTTTTTTTTGCTCCTTATCCAATCTCAATCACGCTATCAATCATAATTCTCCAGATTGAGTACCAATTTTCGGAGCTGCCATACAAGCCCATGCATTTACCCCAACTTGTGTCTAGTGTACTGTACTTTACAATGACTAATTGTCTTTGTTTCTTTAATAATGTTAAATACTGAAGAATAGACTTCTGCGTGAATCTTCTATATATGTTGCAAGTAAACTCCTTACGAGACGTCACTATTTGTGCAGGTAACAAAAGTATCTTGTCTAACTAGACGATTTTTTGCAGTTCTTTGCCATTTTGAAAGTCATTTTTCTTTGTTTTTTTTTTATTATTGAGATTTGACATCCATCTAAAAAAAATGCACTTTTGTTGTTCCCAACTTTAATACCGGTATCGTTGCTTGCCAACAAGGAATCTTCGATCGGAAAAGAATCCAACAACCTACTCGAATAATTTTAAAATCAATACCTCCAATTAACAATTGATCAAGTAAACATGCAGGTTTGGAAAATCGATCAAATTAAATTGTTAGTTTGAAAAAGCGATAAACTGCTATCTCTATATATTGCAGTTGGTCGTTTTTTGAAACGAGGCCTTTCACTTGGTCATTATTTGAAACCCACCCTTCCACTTGATCGTTTTTTCTTCCGAGGGATCGAAACACACTGGGCGTATAACTTGGACTGCCTCTTTTGTTTACTTGTTCCGGCTGTCGTATGCCAGGTGAAGAGGTAAAAATAACTTTCTTCGGCACTTTTCGTGCTGTACTCTCCAACAAACGAGCAAAGTTTGGGCTCCGATAAAACGAAACAATGGAATTTGTGGCTTTGCTCACAATTGGCAATAGCTGTCGATAAGGTTTGGTAGCTGCCCGCCAATCTGCGCTCACGTCCCGCGCCGAGCTGATCAGTTCCCACCCAGACTGTTTCCAAGAAATGCCTAATTTGAATCCTAGTGTTGAATCAATGACGAGGAGGTATTTGAAGCTACACCCTCACATTGCCGCATCACTTGTGATTACCGCCGTAACCTCGAACGAATTGCAGGCAGCTGCAGCTAACTGATGAAAATGCATGAGCATTGAGCATCCTTCAGCTGATCAGCTTCTCAAGAATATAGTGCTTGAGCACAAACAAGATATAGGGCGATCTTTGCGAGAGAAAGCTTTGTTTTGAGTTGATGCTAAATACTTATAGAACGTCGGGAAAATTCGAGTTTCTTGTTATTTCGAAAGTATGATCACTGTATACGCATTATAAAAAGCTTCATTTTTATTTGGGCTGAGCAGACATTTGAATTAATGAATAAAGTATTACTAGGGTAGCGGTATATAAAGTACTTAAAGTAGTTTTCACCTCTGCAATGTGGGTACTCAGTAAATTAGATGCTAAACAAATTATAAATCTACTTACTCTTGCAACGTTTCTTTAGCTGATAATTGACAGGTTAAATGGTGGCCTGTTGTTTGCTTGAGTATATCGGTCACCCTGTGTTTTTTTTTAACTTGACTATGTTTTTTTAGTGCTGGGGGAAGGGGACGATAACCCCACAAAAACAAAAAAAATCGTTTCCTGATCGTTTGTGTTTAAGCGTTTCTTGATATTCCCTGCGAAGCTATCCTAAAAAGATGACAAGGACGATTTTTTTTGCAAGGTTATTCACAAGCTATTGCGAACATAAGGTGACTAACCCGAAACCAACCTAATGCATTTTAAATGAGAGGTGACTTAAACGCACGGAACCGAACCGAATACATTTTATGTGGGGCAGGCGTGCGAATAACCACTTCGTTTTTGTTTGTTTGTTTTTGGTGTTCTTTTTGTTTTGTTTTTTCACATTTATAGTTGTGCTTGTGAGGGGGCGGGGGCAACTACGATCGTGGAGAATATGTCCCCTATCATTTGCAATTTCGCGTTTCTCGACATCCTAATGTTATCCTTGCTATCCTGAAAAGATAGCCAAAACTTTTTTTTACTTGTATTTTTTTTCTTGTATCGCTGGAAAGGGGAGGAGGCGACTGCACCCGAGGAAAAAAATGTCTCCAATTTTGTTTGTTTTAGGCGTTTCTCGACCCCATGAAGCTCCCCCATAAAGATGTCGAGAAATTATATTTTGTTTAAAACTTGCATTTTTTCGAGTGTTTCGAACACTTGAACATGTACACACGAACTGCTAAATTGGAGATAGTATTTGAATGAAAATAGGATAATCATTTGATTATGTCAAGGGATTTTCTTCGTCCATGTTCGAGTGAAATTCACTGGTTAAAGCCAAAACCTCGCCCACTCGAAGCTTCGGCATAATAAGTTTTTGGTTTTAACGAGTGAATTTCTGTGGAAGAATTTTAGAGAGTTCGCCTTACTCTCTATCCCGCTCGAGCACCCATTCGCATATCCAATCCATCCTTCCCCAACCTCTCCCAAAATGTTCATTATTTTTTCGTCGCATTCTGCAGCTTTATTACCAATTTTATAACGCATAAATAACACCTTCTTAATACGCGACTCGCATTGTTAAGCGTCAATATGCACTGATACGTATCAGTACATGTTAATACAGATTTTGGTACGCGTTAATTTGCAAGTGGCTACCCTCTCGTTTAAGAACCATTTCTTGATTAAGAAGAACACTTTGATTTTTCCTTACCTACAGAGTTGTATAGATTCATGAACAAATATCATTAATTTTCCAAAAGCTTTAATTTGAGCGAACATTTACCATTTACCCCCTTTTTGTCCACGTTCATAACCTCTTTTTTTCACCTTCTAAACGCGCAGCGAATGCTCTCTGAATTCAATGATTAGTTCGTGGATTACTTATTGTGAAAACATGTAAGATTATGAGTGAATACAACGCTTAAAAAAGATGCTAAGCTATGGTATGGCACATTTTTTTCAGTAGGAAAAATCAAGAAGTTCTTATTTTTGTTCGTCTTACTTGAAAAATGGTTGATTCAACACTCCAACTTTATAT
>Ga0058701_10002411_pt1 | contig 14148 bp, 5 predicted proteins | sample AgamicOrMae_FD_97039 | JGI IMG/M metagenome (GOLD analysis project Ga0058701, IMG submission 97039) | Agave microbial communities from Guanajuato, Mexico - Or.Ma.e | ecosystem: Host-associated > Plants > Phyllosphere > Phylloplane/Leaf | place: Guanajuato, Mexico | collected 2012-06-04 | reverse complement strand
TGCTTGGTGTATTGACATACTTTCTCGGGTACGAACCATCCCTTCTTTTGTCACTTTATGTTTTTCTGCTTACGAGCAAGATTTTCAAAGAATCACAGAGAAAAAAATAGGTGGGCTTTTTAATTGAAGTCCCAGCTTCGTTTCGTTCAATTGAAAAACTTGCAGAAAAAATGGCAAATGGCTCATACTGAGAACCAAAAGAAATCGGGCGGGCACGACCGATTTTTATATTTTTTTAGTTAAAGGATATTTAGTAAAAGGATGGGTTAATATGTAGGGTATTTTCAGACACGATGCAGGATAACTTTCTGACAAAATATAACTACACTCACCTAGTCTAACCTAACCTAATCTAACAATGTAAGCTCACATGAAGTTACAAACCTCTCGCAAACTTATCTTTCTCTTTCAACTCTAAACCAAACCACGCTTACCTCTAGGCATGCTTAACGTAACCCATGCTAACCTAACCTAACCTAACCTAACCTAACCTAACCTAACCTAACCACAATACTTTCCGACAGGGTCATCTCCATGCCCGAGACTGTCCTTCATCCTTCCGATTCCTTTTCGATTCCGGCGCGGAATTATTGAACCTTTTAAGATTGGAACCAGAGATGTTTCTCTTGGCCCATCCCCCTCCCCAACCCATGACCACCCATTTTTCCGGGAAAACTCCATCATTTAGCACCCCACACCAACTTGACACTCGGCGAGGTGCGCCCCAGCGCCGCCGCACGTCACAAAGTGCTCATACAAGTAATGAAATGTGTAGATCGCCTCGCCAGTCCGTTCGCAAAGTCAGCCCTTGTAACATCGCGTCCACTTTCCCCATACCTATCAAAGAAACCATTGAAACCGACGATAATCCGATATCATATCCGCATCTTGCGTTTAACAAGTTTGGGACCTTAGATAAGCTATTTGTTTCGTGTTTGAGAAGCATGAGAGAGCGGTAATATCTGGTCAGAGAGAATGGCGAAGGGTCATTATCACTGTGGGCAGTTGGGGCAACACTTTGCAAAGACAGAAAGTCAATAGGATTGTGGGCAGATCGGACAGCCTCTTAAAAGCCCAAGTAAACCGTAGGAAAGCTTATTACAAAGGGTGCTGCCAAGGTTAGGATAGGAGGGTTTCCCAAACCTGTTGAAGGATAGGCGAGGCAAACCCGTTTTTCAAGTCAAACCCGGTTTTAAGAAAACCGAAATACCCGCAAAGCAGCGATAAATATTACATAACATTCAAAGTAATACGGACAAAGGATAAGTTTTAATGGTTACATGTACCTCTAGTGTTCCACTCACAAAGGTTTAACCTTTCATTAGGTTATGAAAATCACTCACTGTAAGGTAAGGAGAGCTTCATTTAGATTAACCTAGCTTAAATTAAGCTTGGTCACGTGGCTTGTGTCTCACTTTATCCTGGTGCTCCGCTCTGCAGCTGTCAACTTTTTCTTCTTTTTTTTTCTTCTGCTTTTTTTCTTCTTCTTTTTTTTCAAGCCGGCTGCCTTTTGCCGTGAGTCAATGGCAGCAAGCTACGTGAACGTTAGGTCAGGTTATCTTAAAGGTGACTTTCGCTTGGAGACGAAAGGTTGGAGAACAGAGGTGAAACCATCAATGTCACAATGGCGACGAAATAGTCGACCCTGAATACGAGGAATCTCAATTTAGGGAAACAGAATTGGTTATTATTAGGTATTTCCTTTGATCCAATATTCCTTCCTATTATTCTTTCCGAAGGTGGAACAGAAAAACCGCTTAGGTCACGTGTCATGAGACTCGCTTTGCCACCGCTACGCTCGGTTTGGCGACCCTTAGATTAGGTTCACATACACTGCAAAAAAGAATCTTAAATTCAAATGCAACAAAAGTCAAATCACTGATCTGAAAAGAATTTCCGTCAAATTATTCACTGATTTCATACATCGTTTTTAGCTTTTATAAATGCTCCTTTTAAGAACGATATAACTGAAATCCAGTGAATATTTGGACTGAAATTTTTTCAGACCAGTGATTTGACTTTTGAAGCACATACGAATTTAAGATTCTATTTTAACAGTGTAGGTTAGGTTACGCGCAGAGTTTTCAGTCAGCCTGGTGACAGTTGAAACACAATGTTTACTTTATAGCGTAATCCAAAAGCTAGCAAAAATTTCTACTGTACAGCAGTTTCGGCGGACGGATGAAAAATCGTCATGGGAGCCACGTTAATAATTATCCAAGGCAATCTCGTTGTAAAGATAAAACAGCAGTCATTTGGAACGCAGTATATCACAATGTCAGTGGCTAAGAGAGGAAAGCAAAGGGGGTGGGGGCAAGAGAGCGCGCGTCCCGTTCCGCCTTGCTCGGTGGTGATTTAAGGCTGCACCGCTTGTAAATATGATATTTCAGGCGATGAAACCAATCCCATTAAGTGGAAAAGGACCTCCTTGGACTAGCAGACATGTTCAACGGAGCAGAACAGGTCTGATGCAGTTTGCACCCCTGGATGAGGCCCGCTGTCAACTCCCCATCGCTTTCCACCGACTCGCGCCGGACCGATTCCATCTCCGCACCTCACCATACACTGTCGAGGAAGGTGGAATCTTTCAACGGTAAGCCTGGAACAATAACAGTCGCCAAGCCTGATGCCACTTACTTTGACACCAACAAGCGGCATCAGGCTTGGCGACGACCTGAGCGGTAAGTAAGGCAGGGCGCGTAACTGGCCAATAACCTTACTTGCGCAGTTGGATGACGTTCGTTGTCATAATAGAAACAGATTGGATCACAGGGGCGAAAAATTCCACGTTTGGAACTTAGAAAGTATATGCACTCCAAAGACGAATCAGTAGAAATCTACTGATTCTCAGTCAAAGTCGACCCATTGATCGACTCAAGTGGTTCGCTTTTCATTGAAAACCAATGGATTATACTGGAGAATCAGTAGATTTACACTGATTCAAGTTTGGAATGAAAGAACACTCTTAGCAAGCTCCAGTGACCTAGATGCCACTGGGAATTTCAGTGCCGTGGCACTGGTCATTCAGTAAAGTTTAACTGGTTTCCAGTAAATTTTCAATGGTTTCCAGTGGAATTTCACTGAATTTCTAGTGGGATTCCACTCAATTTTCTAGTGGCACCTGAGTCACTAGTAACCAGTGACTTTCCATTGGTTTTTGCTGGTGAAGAAACTTATCAATGAGTGTAAAAATACAAAATCGTAGAACTGTATTTATATACAGAGATAGAAAAACGTATACTTATAAACACAAAGGCGGATTCGGATTTTTTTTTAATGAAAGACCTTTTCCCAGGTTCTGTGGAGGACGAACTTTGAATTGATATAGTTCAACCAGTCTAACGTTGGAGTTGGTGATTCGTTCGCAGTTTACTTATCAGCGGAAGAGAGCTTATTTTTTCTACAGAAAATTTACTGTGAACCTACGTTACATTGCTCCAAAAATTGCGCAAACCTTTGCTGAATTCAGGAAGGCATCTGGCAATTTTTGGTATAGACTTAAGCTATATTTTTTTTCCTATTTTTTATTATTTTTCTCCACCTTTCTCCCCTATTTGGGGAGGGCTTCGCCAACGTGACCCACTCTCTAAAGACGAATCAGTAGAAATCTAGTGTAAAATCTACTGATCATAGCCAAAATCGAACCACTGATTCACTTCAGTAGTTGATTTAAATTTTGTGGATATCTACTGACAATCAAGATTTCTTCTGATTAGAGTTTAGAGTGCACCTCGACCCCTTTACACCCCTAAATCATCGACCTCGTCATCAGCGATGAAAAAGATACGAGACGACAAAAAAATTAGAGAAAAATTTTAAATTCTTAAAAACCTAAAAGTAAACCCAGCACGCAATACGCCGACAGTGGCGAGCAAAAGCTGCATAAAAAACGTAAAATCTTAAAGTTACTAAAATGTCCACCAATCTTCTCCAAAATATCACTACAGTTCTTTCCAGGACAATAGTGACTTTCGCACGCTCAAGACGTCTTAATCAATATCCCTATCCAAAAATGAACTGGAGCGAAAATTGAGTCGAGCCTTTTACGTCATTCCATAAAATATAGCGGTGACGATGCATTGCTACAAGAGGTCAAACGTCCAGGATGTTCGAGGATCAGTGGGCAGCCCGCGCCACTGGAAGGACGGACTCCGAACGATTCGCGTGGTCACGCAGGAGGGTCGTACCTCTTCGCGGTTCTTGGCGGCACCCTCTGTTTTGGACGTTGTAAATACTTTTGATTTATTGATAGGGATCTGCCTTTGTCCGTCCGGAAGACGCCATCTGCGCTCTAAATATTAACGCTGTTTAAAGCATCGCTTCATTGTGTCTAAACTGTTTAGGCGGAGCTGTGGGTTACGCAAGACGGGAGTGGGGCCGAGGAGGGAGCACGGGCCGGCTGCCCTTAGTTCCATTTGCGGACTTAATGTTGCAGCTTTTAAATGATGAGGGAAACTCGCCAAATCAACCATACTCTCACTGTTTCCTTTTTTATTCCTTTTTAGTTTCTTGTGTTCTCCTCTGATTTAGCTTTTCATTAGGTATAACGTTAATATAGCCGCTTAAGTTATCCTGACCTAAATTTGGGCAGCTTTTAAATGATGAGGGAAACTCACCAAATCAACCATACTCTCACTGTTTTCTTTTTAATTCCTTTTTAGTTTTTTGTGTTCTCCTCTGATTTAGCTTTTCATAAGGTATAACGTTAATACAGCCACTTAGTTTATCCTGACCTAAGTTTGGGTAAAGTTAACCTGTGCTTGGTAATGGCCTTGGTTGGGGTAACTTAAGTTGGGTTTTGTTCACCTTTGTTATGTTAGATTAATTTATGAAGATAACTTACGAAGTAAGCCGGTTCAGGTTAAGCTATGTAGGCTGGGTTAGCCTATAGGCTAACCAAGCATAGATATTTGGGTTAGTTTTCTGAATGTTAGGTTAGGTAAACTTATGCTTGGTATAGTAATGGCCTTGGTTAGATTAACTTACGTTAGGTTTTGTTAGCCTTTGGTATGTTACATAAACTTAGGTTAAATCATAGAAGGTAAAGGATAACCCACCAGGTAAGTCAGTTTAGGTGGACCTATGTCAGGTCTGGTTAGCCTTTAGGCTAACCTAACATTGGATTCGGTTCCTGTATGTTACATTAATTTAACCTATGTCTGGTATTGTAAACCTCAAGTTACCTTCGGTTAGGTTCCGTTAACCTATGTCAGATAAACTTAGGTAAGGTCAAGATTAACCTCCGTTGGGTTTGATCCACACTCTAAATCTGAAACAGCGAAAATTCATTGTTCCCCCCACAAAATTGCTCCACTGAATGAAATCAGTGGAGCAATTTTGTAGGGAAACAATGAATTTTCACTGAATTCCTGCGATTTTCACAGTTTTAGATTTATAGTGCAGGTAGGTTAGAAATAATAATTAAACTATATTAACCTGCGTTAGGTAATGACTACGTATATCAGGTTATGTTACCTTAGCCTTTGCTGCTGTTCCGCTTGGATTTCACCGGAACTCGATGCTACTTTCAGTTCAAGTCAGGTTAGGTAATAGTCTTACCCCTCGCATGCTTCAAAAATCACAGAAAGTTTGAACCACAAAATCCAAAGTCCGTCAAATTTTATTCACATAAAGATTCAATCAGAAAGATAGAGATTCATTTTTGCGCAAAAATTGTCAGAGGTAAGAGCCCAGAATGGGAAAGGCGTGTAAACACCGAGGTGATGTCGGGAGAGACAAAGCATTGGACCTCTAACCGGTCAAATCGAAGTGGTCTTTAACCCCCGGCGGGGGTTAAAGCGACCCGCCGCGGTCCGTCACTCGCCATGAACCCTCCTTCACTTAATCAAGGATTTTATACCAGCGATGAGCTTTAAATTAATCACAATCGCGGCGGGGGGATTGCGGAGGGGAGGGAATCGGAGGGTCGACGCATCGAAACAAAACCTCTGTCCGAGTTATATACTCTTCTCCGAGGAGGGCGCACTTGCAACACTACTAACGTTACATTTCAAGTTGGATACAGAAGGAAACGGGGTAGGTCAGGACTTAAAGCCTTCAAGACACCATCCCGGGTTTTGTGAGGCTAGGTTACATCAACTTACTTTGCTTTTTAACAAAAGAGGTACCAAAAATAAGTGCAAAAATGTGATTTATTGCGAGGACTTATTCCATTTATTACGAAGGACAGTGTGTAAGGTAAGTTATAAGGTAACTTGATTTGTCGCAAACCGCGTGTAAAAATGATGGAGTCGCAAAGCCTGAATACGAGAATGAGTAGTACAGATCGATTCAAGACAATTTTATTCAGAAAAAAAATTGATGGGGACTTGCGTAATTTGAAATAAAACCTCCGCATAATTAGATCGAAATAAGCGCAATAATAAACGTGATAGAAGACCAAACTACCACGGACTTTTTTAGGCACGAGGCGTAGCTGAGTAGCCTCTTGCGTTCGGTCTCGACGCCGTTTTTTTTTCTACGAAACAAGTACTCTTATGGCAGATCCGAAACGCCATGACACATTTGGCTGAAATTCGGGTACCAGAACCGCATAACGATTCTAAGAACAATGGTACCCATTTCACCCGGGGCCATACGGGTCAAATTAAAGTAATTCGATGTTTTGTCCAATTTTTTTAAATTCAAAGATATTTATTGCGGGTAAAATACAATATTGCCATTGAATAGCTGGCATTTTGAGTGCTTAAAAGTTAATAGACAACAGGTCAGGCTCAAGCGATATATACTGTTAACATTTACAGTGAAAAACCCTCGAAGTTGTGAAGTATCCTTTCATAATGGACTTTTAATAACGTTCATCGCTAATAAAACGCGTGTTTTAAATGGAATTTTCTCAGAGGCCGCGTCCTTGTTTATCTCTCTTGTTTTCATCGATGTCTGGTGGCAATTTATAACTCCGAGAGTGTCTTCCCCAAAATTGGTAAACAAATGAAGAGCGACGCCTGGAGTAAAGGGTCGGGCGAAAATTGCGTGAAATACGGTCCTTTGGTGAGGCACCGCAAAATGAAAAGGATTTTAGCCGCTGCCGCGCTGGCGATATTTTTTGGGATCGTAAAAACATAGAAATGTGTGGCGTTATTGGATTAAGGTCTTGTTCCACTTTGTCGGGCGAGGAGCGATTTTTGTCGCGGTGGCGTGGCGTTGGTGGCGCTGCAGTCGCCGTGGAAGAGCGCCCGTCGCCCGAGCCGGCTCCTCCACCTCTCGCCGCTCGTTTTCAAGAAAGTTGCTGCTGGGGTTGGAAATGACAGTGCATCCTTTTTGCGGGTGTTAAAACCACCCTTGAGGGAATGTTTTACGAGAATCGCTTGCTAAATCAGCTTCCCTCATTCGGAAGGGTGAAAAGACCGCGCTTTGGCGGCAAACTTCGCTCATTTCAAAAATAGAAGCCGCTTCTAATTGGATTGCGACAGGCCGTAAACTAGTTCTGCGGACGTAACTTAATTTCTACTGTAAAAACAAATACCGGTTTTGCTAGCTTGACAATATGACATGAAAGAAACAGAGAAAAACTTGACCTATTTGCTTGGAATTCGAGACGAATAGTTATGACATAACTCACTAGCTCTGGTGCTGCCCAAAACATACTCGACATGCCAGGAAATTCCTAATGATCCAAGTTTCACTGGCAGTTAAGGATACTCTTCCACCAATGGTCATAGAAAGATAAATTAAGAAAACTGGTTTGTTGGTTCTTTTTACGTCAAGATGCGTCTGAGACGCCTTTAAAAGAGTGAGGCCACCGATAATTTTTTGAGAAAAATGGTCAGGGAAAATTTAAAAAATACACCTGCTCTTATAGTGGAGCGGAATTATAGCTAAATTATAAGGGTTTTTTCTTTTTCGAGGTGGGCCGAATACACTCATCCTCTTCATAAACGACATTTAGGTAATCTTCCTCGATTAAACCTACGTAGAAGAAAACAGGATGGGTCACCGCATGAAATATAGAGGAATCGGTAGGTTTTAGCCTTCATTTAGTTCAGATTTCGCCAAATTAGCGCTTTAGGGTGATTTCAAAGCTCCTAAACCAACATGAAACCACTATGATTTGACTAATAAAGTTAAAAAAAGGAAGATATAGACCTTCCTTAGCACTACCAAAAATTTACGTGGGATTTTGAGCAACTTGTTTTTACCCGTCCCGCGGATCGGGCCAGCCGCAGAAGAGTATCCTTAATTTACGAAATCGCAAAATTTTCGGAATTACGAAAACATATCAAATAAAAATCTTAGAAAAAGATAATGATCTTATGAAAATCTTCATAAGAAATAATCTTATCAAAAAGTAATAAATTATATCTTTTGAAGAGGAAGAAATTATGTAAACCGGTGCTTATAACAATTATAGCTGAACGCTTTTGGCTCTACTTTTTTATGATCAAGTTAAACGTCGTCGTAAAGTAGTGTCACTCCCTGAAAAACAAATCATCAATAGCGGAAGAAAAAGATTAAAGTCAACGCGAAACAAAACTGATAAATGCCCGTCGGAAAGAAAAAAGAAAAAAAAAACGCGCGGGAAAAAAACAATAACAAACTGAGGACCGCTAAGATTTGATTGGGCCACTTTCAAAGCGCAGCTTAAGTGTACGAATATTAATAAAAACGAAACGACTCTAATGATCCGATGAAAATTTATGTAGTCGCCAACAAAACAGCCCCCTATAAACACGTTTCTGTTCGTTGGCGCTCTTGCTCTTTATTAGCTCTCTCTTTTTTTTCTTCTAGTCGATAAGTTTGTTTTGGAAAGGTAGAGTTACTTTTTCAGCGAGGTGTTTTTTACGAGCCGATGCGCCATCTGCGAACAACGGCGATCAAATACTGAGGTGCTACGAGTCTTAAAATTATGCATCAAAAGTGCAATTAAGAAGCGCAATCTTGAGATGCACTTAAACAGGCGATTAAGTCAAGACATAACCTCAAATGAAGTGAGACGGAACAGCGGGTAAATCAACGTGGCGGATGAGTTTTGAAATAGTGTTCACCGAGAAAGACACCACCATTAATACGAGACTCGAAAATTAGAGAGATAGCGTTTTCAGCGAGCTGTTACATTCGTCGGTAAGCCTGATGCCGCTTACTTTTCGACGGCAGCTATACTGCGCCCTGATTGGTAAGCTTGGTGAAATCCGAGCGAATGAGAAGGCGTATGGTTTCCGACCTTGGTTCTAACTTAACCTACGCGGTTGTCGCAAATAATGTAATCGATCCTGACAGAATCTTTCTTTAGAGTTTTATTTTCGAATATGAGAAGTAATAGGTTACATATTGTTTGGTTGCAAAACGTTCACTGTGTTCACAGAGAGGTTAAGATAACGTTCATGCATGAGATTAATCTGTATTCGGTTCTCTTTTGCGGTTACCAAATCTTAATCATCTGGGGACACTCTTTATAGGACGTAGTTGTCCGGCAAGTTAGATTAGTGGATATTACTCGACAGGCACGCTAAGTGTTACAAGATAAGCTCATTGGGAGGGGAAATGCATGGGGTCGAGCTTTCGTAAATTAAAAACATTTCTTTGAGAGGGAAGGAGAGACGAAGGGAGGGGGAAGAAGTGGGGGGAAGAGAAGGAGGGAGGGAGGGAGAGACGAGGAGAGGGAGAGGATAGGAAGGGGGAGGGAGAAGGAAAGGAGGTAAAAAGACAAAGAGGCAATGAAGTGACCTTACTACGCCACTTTAAGAACTAAGCTTGGTCTGTATTTACGTTCGACATCTCCAAAATATGTTCCTTGTTTCAAGGTTCAAAAATCACTTGGCAACGATGAAATGAAGGCTAAAAGCTTTCGTCGAAGACACACTAACTCACCGGAAATGGGGTCCTTGGGGAGCCAAAATGACCGCTTCCGCCTCAAAAGGCCAATTTCCGGGACAAAACAGATTTATTGGAACTCTAGAGTTATTACTTTTTTATCAGTGTTTCCCGAAATATTGACCAATTGAATGTGTTCCCTTTTTCGCAGAACATAGTCTTGCGGAAAGGATGAATTTTTGCGCTCTGACTGGGTTTGTGAAAAATCTGGTAAAAAAAAATTAAAATTTTCAGAACACAAAGTGCATATGAAGAACGAATTAAAAGTAAGTAATCTGAAATTATGTCAATGGAATAGTATATAATATGTGCGGCCGGAGACGACCACTACTGAGGTACTGAATCCCAAACTTAACCCTAATGAAACTTAACCTTCCAAAGCCTGACAGTACTTCTACAAGTTCGGCCATTTTATGCACAAATCAATTGTCCTCCTTCCCCTCCAAAAAAGCTAACAAAATGTTTAAATCGACGATATTTTTGGGTTTTCTTCACAATCCGATAGACAAACGCAAAACTAATTTTATTGCAACCCTTGTTGACTGTTTTCCCATTCCTTGTGAAATAATCCAGCTCTTTGCGTAGTTACTGGCCTATTTTTTTTGGTCGACTGCTGTTTTGAATCGCGTCAATGTACCGCTAGGTGACATACTGCAATTTTCAATACTGCCGATCATAAATATTATATTTCACGCAGGGAAAAAAGCAAAAAGCAAAAAAACAACAACAACAAAACAAACAATTAAACATACTCTGTTTTTAAAGTAAACAGACCCACAGTTTTGTGATGGAGGGGAGAAATGTGTTCGAGTTACGAGTTGAAAACGCGCACTTAAAGTTATAGAGTCCCATATGAGGGAGCGGCTCGGCGCGGCGCGCTAAAACCGCCATTGGGCGGTAGCGGGCGTAACGTTGCAGGCGCTGCAGCGGGCGTCGTTGGCTTTTAACGGAAGGAATTGGCCGCGATGGATGGCTTTTCGGGCAGGGAAGGGATCTTCGGTGGCTGCGGCCCACGCCAAGCGGCGAACGCCAAGCGGCGAACGCCAAGCGGCCCACGCCAAGCGGTGGCTTCTGGCCCCAGTCCAGCTGCATTAACGGAATTTATTTCCAAATGTGCCGAGCTTTCTCAAGTGTGCCTCTGACAATCACACATTTATCATAGTCTTAATTAGGTTTTTTCCTATGCCACCGAAAGAACGATATCAATCATTGCTGACGCAGTTTCTTTTCAATACTGCTCTCTCATTCTTTAAGGTTGCATCTTTTACGTTCTTATCAGTTTGTTGACGAGCGACGCAAGGCACAGGACACCAAAACAAACCTAATCTAACCTAACCTTGCGATATTTAACCTAAACACACAGAGAATGACTTGAGAAACCCTTAACTATCGGCACAAGACCGGCCTTGAAAATTAAGCGGCGTTGGGCCCAACGCCGCTTAATTTTCACTTGTGAAACCGCCGAGAGTGAGCGGTATCAAGGTATCATTCTGTTGGTCAATACAAAAAAAAAAAGAAAAAAATGTCTTCTGCAAGCTTGAATTCTAGCCACACAAAAATATTATTTCTCCTACATGAAGTTGACAGCCTCCTCGCCATCTCTCTTCAGAGCATCATTCGTTTTCGCTACCAGTTCCACAAGCTCAAATACTTTCTCCCACGAAGTTCTACAACTCCTCCCCTCCACAGTCCGGCCCCTGTTCCTAAATATTCCTGTCTATGAATTAAAATATTCCTAATCACCAGATACAACATCGTACTGAGTCATTCCAATATTTCCAATCCTAGATTTTACTGAGAATTGTAGTAGAAGTCCACAGCCCTCAGCCTTGCAATTCGTCGATAAGAAAATTTTCCCATCACTAAATTCCAACGATCGTAAGAGCGAATCCCTAATCTTAGAAGAGTGACATCCACTCTCAACGGAATGTAGATCGAACAGACATTAAAAAAAGAAAACATGAACTCTTAGCGATATAATCATTCTGTCATGAGTGACTTCTCGTTCCTCTGAGAGTCGGTACTCACTGTCTGACTTCTTCCCTTTAGCCTAGAGCTTGTTTCTTAGATAAATATTTCATCGAGAAATCGTAATATATGAAATTCAATTGTTTCCAACTTAAAATATTCCTCCCATTATGGCCAACACCTCCCGCCCCACAACGAAGGCCATTCTACGATACACTTCCTATCTCAAACTCTACCCTGAACCATTCATCCATGATGAGGAGCATGGACATGCATGACCTCATACACGCAAACCTAGGTTAGGTTAGGTTATATTAGATATCGTACCTCATACTATATTCCACTCGGGGACGAAAAGTGGAGCACAAACGATTTTCATAAAGATCCGTTCAAAATTGAACTTGAAATATTTCTGCTCCCATGTGGAAACTCTTCCAACACCTCGACATCCTCAGTTTCGCCATCGTCTTCATCGAAGCTAATCAAGCAGATCCGCTAATTACGGTTGATTCTCGCCGGCATAATTGCTTCTCGCGTAATGCGATCTGAATTGCGGCGAAAGGCGAGGCCCTCTCATTAATCCGTCAGGGAAGTGAAGGGTAATACAGTCAAAGGGCGCATAACGTGCGGCTGCGAGCTTTTGCCGCGCCGCGTCGAGCTGCTCCGGTATTCAATCCATCAGGCCGGCGATCCGTCTTCATCGGAACCTCGTCCCTCCTCTCTCACCCTCCGACGGCGACGCCTATGTGTTGCTTGCTGGCCCTCTCTTTCCACTTCACCTATTTTGTTGCCGGATAAATACAGGATCAGATGTGGTGGACAAACTTGTGGAAAACTGCGATGATGTCATCAGTTGCGCTAGCGAGAGCGTTGGAGGACAGAAGATTTCAGGTGTCAGGTACCTTGCCTAAGTTAACCTAACCTAAGTTAACCTCTCTTCTGGAAGTTAACGACATATTCCTTTACGTATATACATAAAAAAAACTATGAAGCCCTTATCCAGGAGGAGGCAGGCTTAAAAAAGGCAATTAAAAATTAACCTACTTTCATTTAATCATAAAATAAACCCAGTCTAACTTATTCTAACCCCAGGTAATATAATCCCAGGTTACCTAACCCCAGATAACCTAACCTTATCTAAACCTAACCAAGAAACCCACCCAACCTTTTTCTTGGAAACACATTAAAAAAAAACAAAAAAAAACATTTTGGAGACTGCTATACCTGTTTTAAATGGTGTGATGTATTTTGGTTGTTTTTCAAGATAGCCCCAGGTTCAGCCATATCATTCAAAAGGTCTCGGCGAGAGCTTTCCATTGACGTGGCTGAACACAGGTCTACCTTGGAAAATAAGGGATTAGTGCGTATTTTGGTTACTTTTCAAGATAGGCCTATGTCCAGCCATATCATTCAAAAGGTCTCGGCGTGAGCTTTCCATTGATAGGGCTGAACATAGGTCTATGTTGAAAAATTACCAAAATACGCACTACCCCCGTTTTAGTTTCATACCCAAAACAGGTTTAGCATTCCCCAAAACGAGGGTTTTGTTTTTACTGTGAAGCTAACTGAATAACTGGTGATATTGAGAGGTGAGTTCAAGTCACAAAGTGTCCCCGGGGATGCGAGCAAAATCTGGAGTTCGCCGGGGTGGACTCGAACCTGCGTCTACGTCCTACTGAGCAGTCGCACTTCGGCTTTCTTCGTTCTTCTTCGGAGAAACTGTTTACGACCGGGTGGCAGATTCCTTCAAAGCGCCACACGTCGTTAGAGCGTGTATCTATGACGTCATAATCACGACACGATCGCACCGATCGGGGAGGTCGGCAGGGCAGACCCAGCCCTCCGCCCGCCTCCGTCTTGAGAGCATCACAAGATAATTTGGTAGCAAGCCTCATTGTCTGATTCAAAGAGTGTTCATTCGCTCTGTATCCGATCTCATCCCACAACATTGCCGGACAAACGACGGCGGGAACGCCCGAGTGGAGGGGGAGGACGAGGCGCCGGGCAGAAGTGGGGGAAGGGCCCAATAAGCCCGACGCCGCTCGAACGAGCAAGAGTGAGACCGAATGAGGTGGCCGGCGACTCACGCCCGAACCAGACAGAGACGCACCGACGAAGAACGAAGAGAGAGAAAGAAGCTGGATGAAAGAGACGCTCGGCTCAGCAACCGGCAGAGCGAGAGAGACGGAGAAGGACCAAGGGGCGGAGCTACAGTGCGCAGTGACGTCGCGCGCCGTATCTACAAATCAGCCACCGGGGCGGGAAAGCGCGGAACCAATGAAAGGGCTCTGAAGGCCGATCCCACCCGGGACCCAATCAAACTCGTATCAATCTTGGGGAGGGGGGGAG
>Ga0058701_10002410_pt1 | contig 14150 bp, 12 predicted proteins | sample AgamicOrMae_FD_97039 | JGI IMG/M metagenome (GOLD analysis project Ga0058701, IMG submission 97039) | Agave microbial communities from Guanajuato, Mexico - Or.Ma.e | ecosystem: Host-associated > Plants > Phyllosphere > Phylloplane/Leaf | place: Guanajuato, Mexico | collected 2012-06-04 | reverse complement strand
TTCGCGCATACAAGACTTCACGCAAATGGCACGGGGCGTAAATGAACTACGCGCATATGACACTTCGCTACAATGAAACTTCGTGCAAATGATATAACCCCAAATGAAAGTGAGAGAGGTATTTTCACAAAGGACAGTATTCAAGATTGCATACTCCCGAGAGGACCACCCATTGTTACCCTTACTCTGAACGAGGGTGTTTCTAGCTTTATGCACAATACATCCAATGTATTCGGAGAATGCATAACGAATGCGCAGAAAAAAATGACCATTTCAGAGGGTAAGGGATCCTCAACAAAGGTTCAAGATATTTTAATCCTTTGGAGGGCACTGTCTCTAGAGAGAAGTAATTGACAGAAGTCAGCGTGGCTTCGCAAATTAGGATAATAACTATTTTTAGATACTGTAATTACACTGAACGAAATTTCTTTTTAGGTTGGCTCGTCACAAAAATCACTGTTTTAGGTGTCATAGCAATTGTTGCAGTGATTGTACTCGTTTTGGTATTTTCGCGGAGAGAAAATGGTGAGTTCACATCATAAAAGTCGTGTTCAAAAAAATCACTCGCAATTTTAAAATGTTGCATTTACTTCATATTGAGTCCAAAAAGTAGAAATTTCCTACCAAGTGGAGCGACGCAAACATCACTCAATCCACGTTACATATCGCTATCATCTTCATTAAACTGTTAGCAAGAAAAGTTCGGTAGGCATCCACTCGCCGTAACGTCTTAAAATAAGAGTATTCCAGTTTTAATTTGAAATAGAAATGTTCTTATTTTGGAAGGGTTACCTCCAAGACCAACGCGATGAGATAAGCCCGCCGTCAATGTAATAATATCGTTCTTCAAATTCTTCGTAATCCCCGAAAAAAATGGTTCAGGTTTCAATTACACTTCATCGCCAAATTCGGAGTAAGAGATAGCAATAATGCGTTACTGGTTTCAGGATGTGAGGACTTTGTCAGTAGAGAAGTCTGGGGAGCTGATAGAAGCACGTGCCAAATAGAACGTTACGAAAAGCCACCAATTTTAGTACTTGTTTATCAAACTGAAAAGAAGAATTGCAAAACATGCATTGAATGTATCCAGCAAGTAAGTTATGCATACATACAGGACGTACTGTCTTGAGAGGCCGAAAGACATTGTCTTAATGTCTTTGAGGAAAATAGCGTTTTTTTTCAATAAAATAAAACCTTTAAAAATGATACATTTTGTTGCATTATTAAAATCTTACAATTACCACAACTTCAGGCCCTACAAGTAACAGCCGTTTTCTCGTTTAACGCGAAACATGTTCAAGTATGGAGGGACTCCTTTGATTAGGCCGTTTTTCTGGCCTGAAATATCAACCCCAAACCAAAAGTACTATGCTGGAGGCGATACTGCAGAATCAACTTTTTTTCGTTTAATATTGAGAAATTTGTGCTTCCAGTTTCTTTGAAGTCTTTAAAATCTGTTTAAAATATGCTCCTAAAAAACTGATTGCATAGGCTACATTTTTCAAAATTAAAAAGTAGAAATCTTTAATTGAGAACAAAATAAGATATCCGTAATTTACTGGGTGCATGCGAATTACTCAAATTTTCGAAAGGGAAAACGTTCATGGGCTCGTCACGGCAAAACATTGTTTGCTTCGGTAAAAGATTTCTAGTCATTTCTGTATTCATTGCAGGTCAAAGGGTTGCAAAAGTATCAACAAAAGCCTCGATCAGCTCGAGCAACCGTTCGTCCTCAGCCAGCTTGCGATATTCAGTACAACTTCCTTGTCGGTGGAGACGGCAGAATCTACGAGGGGAGAGGATTTTCCCTGCAAGGTGGAATGCCTGACAGTTTCTCGAGCCAGACTCTCACTCTGGCGTTTATGGGGAACTTCATAGTTGTTCATCCTTCAGACCCGCAGCTCAAGGCTGCTAAAGATTTTCTGGACTCAGCTGCGGCTAAAGGGTACTTAGATCCGAGTTTCAGGATAGCAGGCGCGATGCAAGTCCGTCAAAGTGACAGTCCTGGATGTGCACTCCTTGGTGATCTGCGGTTGTGGCCAAGATGGACGGATGACCCTCTCCAACTGCTAAATACCAACAGGACTCGAAATGAGACTAATGCAGATCTTTGTACTCGGACGCCGCCACCACCAATGGCGTGGTAGTAGCTCACAGTCAATTTAAGATGATGACTTTATCTCCTTTCGTGGCCAAACCGAGTTAAGCGCCAGCGAAGCATTAAGGTAACTTAACCTAACTTTACGAAATGGTGACCTAAGCTAACGGTTGATTGATGCTGTGTACTTCACGTTGATAGACGAGCGGAGTAGGGGCGAAGCGACGCACAGGGCACGTGAATTTTTGTGATATGAGGTTTAGATGAGGCTAAGTTAGGTTTCGTTTGACACCTTGTGGCCGGGCCTCGCTGTCGGACTGTTTAGCCTAAAAGAAAAACAAAAGAGGTGGTCGAGAGTGCTACCTTTCAAATATAATGTTTGCAGTGCAGAAGGGGGCTGCTACTTGCCTGCGTGTTCCCTCCTGGTAGGGGGCACGCGGTTAGGAGTGGTGGGGGCACGCGACCGGGAGAGTGGTGGGGGCACGCGATTAGGAGAGTGGTGAGGGTACGCGACTAGGAAAGTGGTGGGGACACGCGACTAGGAGAGTGGAGGGGGAAGGCAAAAAGGAAAGTGGTGGCGGCACGCGACAAGGACAGTGGTGGGGGAAGGCAACTAGGAGAGTGGTGGGGACACGCGACTAGGAAAGTGATAGGGGCGCGTGACTATGGGAGTGGTGGGGGCACGCAACTAGGATAATGGTGGGGGCACGCGACAAGGAGATTGGTGGGGGTTGGGCCTAAGGGTGAAGAGGAGTGATCCTCTTCAGGTCCCTTCCCTTATGAACAAACTTTGCGGCATCAAATGGAAGTGTACTCGTTGAAAATGCTCGTTCAAGAATGTACTAATAACTATGCTTACACAATACATTGCAAGCAGTACAGTTTTGAAACAGCATTTTCAACTGGTACAGTTTCATTTGAAGCTATTGTTTTATAAGCCTGATGCCTACGCCCCTTCTCGAATCGTGAGGTCTAGCTACACTACAACTATAATGATACTAACAAGTAAGTTACGTAGTATCAATAAGAACTTGTAAATATTACTCTCGACTATAAGAGCAACTGAATGTTACGTGCAACAAGAATTCGTGAAGCGCCAACGTAGATCTTCACTCCACTGATGATAAAAACTGTTAAGTAACCTACACGTAGGCTGAGACACGTGACTTACCAGACCGTCACAAAGCTACATACTCCATTGCCAAAACGTGCCTTAAGTAAGCTACAGTTAGGTTCCTTTTAAAGCCAGAATAAATTCTTCAAGTACAATACTTTTTATTTTTTTATGAGCTATGGTTTCCAGCTTTCCCAGTCGTGGTTACTCGTAAGCAAAACTACAGGGTTGCCAATTGCTTGGATAAACACAAGACTCTCTGCCTTTAGAGGAGTGTATTTTACTTTTCCTGAGAGGATTCTATCTTTCATTATAAAGATTTAAGCCTACAACTGCTTCTATAAGGTCAGATGCGGTGCTCCGTTCCATTTGGATTTTGCTCGCTTCTCGGCGCTAATAGCTGTTATTTATCATGGAGAAAATTACTTTGTTGCCTAAAAAAAAAGGTTTTTTTAGCCTCGGCATACCAGATTAGTTGTGGTGACGATTTGAATTCTTACAACAACAGGACTTGTTACAACAGTTTCAGTTGTCATTGTATCAAATGAAATGTTATCCAAAAATAATTCTGGTTTGTTGAAGCTATATTAACAATACGTTTTGTTGAGGAAACAAAATCATCCTCTTCTTGATGCCGAAAAGGTGTCCGTTTCAGGATCAACGACGATAGGTTAGGTGTCAAGGGCCTGTGGCATTGTTCTACCCAGCCATGCCACGAAGGGTAGACAGTGCAACCTTCGACGTTGTCCTTGGCATTTCTTTTAGGTTGATATGCTAAGCCAGTAAAACTGATACCGGCTGCGTCCGACCTGTTCCTAGAGTATATTTTCCGATAATATCGCTACAGATGACCGATACGCTTTACGTGACGTGCATGAAATATGAGACGCCTCACTTGATCAACTTGAGCAAAGAAGTACTAAATGAGGTACTAACGCAAAGCAGTTTGCTAATGAGACTGGAATGCTAAAGTACTAGTTTTATTATGAGTTGTAGTTTTATTGTCTGGGAGACGAAATAATTGGATCGTCATTATTTGACCAACTTTTGCTGATTGTGAGCTTCATCAGCGGTTTCTCATGATCAATTTACTTCATTAAAAAAAAGAAAGATGATAGGACCACAGATTTAGGAGTAACAGTTATTTAATAGAATGCTATACCTGTTTTGGGTATGAAACTAAAACGGGGGTAGTGCGTATTTTGGTTCTTTTTCAACATAGACCTATGTTTAGCCCCATCAATGAAAAGCTCTCGCCGAGACCTTTTGATTGATATGGCTGAACGCATGGGCCTACCTTGAAAATTAACCAAAATACGTACCACCTACGTTTTGGTCTCACAGCCAAAACGCAGGTATAGCATTCCCCAAAACGGGGTTTCGTTTTTATTGTGAGGTTAGGTCACTTTAGGTCGGTGTAGGTTAGGCTACCTAAGGTCAATATAGGTTAGGTTACTTTAGGTCATCATCAGGTTGAATCAAGCCGGTTGCGGGCACCTCTTTCGGTCCTCAACATCTTTCGACTTCGGACCGTCGGAACAACTACGAACAGTAGAGACCTCTACTGTTCGTAGGAACAACTTTACACAAACCCTGCATCAATCTTGGTACGCAGACTCCGGGAAACACGAACGACATGATCCGAAGAGGAAACTGAATTCGGACCAGTAAAGCGATCAAGCGTATCGCTGCAGTGGCAGCAATGGTACCGACAACGTTGCTTTACCTCGAGTCTGCGTGGCTGCCTGCTGCCCGGCTGGCTGCCTGCCTGCCGACGAGTGGAGATCTCACGCGGACCAGGGCATTGACCACGTTCCACTGACGGTCATGGTCAACCATTATTATACTAAGGTGTCGCTTTTTTCCCAATTCGCATGGAGATCTTGGTTCCTGTGCGCGAGCGGATCTTTTGTTCTTTCGGTGTCACCCGAAACTCGTGTTTACCTTAAGCGTATCGGTTTACTCGAGCCATTACCACAGGAATAATTCCAGTTGAATGGGAGAATACTTTAAGCAAAACTATTGTTTGAAGATGAAGGAAAAACTGATTTTGGGTTATTTTCTCTTTACGGAGAAAGGTTCTGAACTGAACAGTACTATATAACACCCATTGAAAATCAATCCCAGAGATCATTACCAACACCATCAAAGAAGACTTCAGAGTTGACCTCATTCGATACAAAGTGACAAAAGGCTCATAAATTACGACGAAGTTATTGAAATATACGGGAAGACAGTTGATTGGTTTCGTGTTGAAATTTGAAGGGCCGATACACCCTATCCTTTTCGGCGGATCAAAATAATTGAGCGTTAGCTACACTAATCACCTAATTATGGGTTCTTTTCGACAGTAATATGGTGCAAATAGACGTTTAACACACACGACAGCCAAAATACTCAGGTATTTTGACAAGACTGTCAGCTCTACGGAAGCAATTTGGTTAGAACCAGTAGCTGGGGCCAAAATCAGCTTCTTGATTAATTTGAGGTCCGTCAAATACAATTTCGAAAGAAACAAGAATCCTAAAAGCAGTAAATATACTTTAAGGAGTTTCCCGATTGTTACTAACGTCTCATGGAGTTTACTTTCGACCATTACTTCCCCAGCAAGCACGGTTTTTGCTTGGTTTTCTAATCTTCGATTTGCCAATGTAGACATCTAGGCTTTTATGGATATCCTTATTGATGTCCATACTGATACGTATAATGTTCCATTCCCCATAAAAAAAACGGATAACCATGGACAAAATATCCGTAATGGAAATAAATGTATGGCTATGTAGTGCTATCCGTGTCCAACTAATCATAAAACAAAAGGTTATCCATTAAAATGCATAGATATCCATGTAGGTGTATGGATCGTTGGACCAGGGCGTACGTCATGAACACGTCCGTTACTCATGAGGTTGAACTATTCCAAGTCCTGATCCCAATGAAGTTGTACCAACAGCTAAAAGTCATATCCGTGAACCTGCCATCTCTGACATATCATAACTGCTCTAGCCTAGATACCGCTGTCTTGAGACTAATCAATCAAGTCAGAGTTGCGCACCGCGAAAGGGTTGAGCATTGCGAGCAATTAAATTTTGACGAAGTGCACTTTTTGCGGCCGATGAATGCAGTCTCAATTTCCGGGAATGGGTTAAAAAAAAGGGAGCAACAATGTCCGGAGTAAATCCACCTGAAAAAGAAATTCAATTTACATTGCTGCATTTTTTCCCAGTCCATGGAATTCCACTCTCGGCTAAAATCATGCGCACGCCGCCGCCTTCTTGAAAAGGAAGAAGAGCCGTTAGACGCATTATTTCCTGTCAGTAAACCACTAATTAGCAGGACGAAGTCATTGAGCACTAACGCACTAGATCTCTCTCTGTGTTACGTCACGACAAGTGCATTCGAATTGAGATGTTGTATTCTTGCCTCGTTTTAATACAATGCTTCCAAAACGACCTGCTTACATTGCTGGGCTGAACTGCTATGCAGCTTCGGACAACTTTGAAGCCATTTCTATCCACGGATATTATTCGGTTTATTCGATGCCATTCAACTGTCTAAAAGATGCGGTTAGCTAGGGACGAAATGAACCGCAACAACAATGAAAAAGGCTACATCTTAAAAACACAAGCGCAATTCCTCCAATTAACAATCGATCAAGTAAAAATACACCTTTGAAAAATCGATAAAATGATCTGCTTAGCTTGAAAAAGCGATCAACTGCTATCCTTATACATTGCAGTTGATCGATTTTTGAAACGTACCCTTTCACTTGATCGATTGTTGAAACACGCCTTTTCATTTGATCATTTTTTTCGATGGGGGCATCGAGCAGATTCCCATTCCCCAATCCATACACCAGATATCCGTAATTTCATGGAAATTCACCTATCAAGGAATGTCTGTGTCAATCATCAACTTTCCACGCATATCTATAAGGAAATCTATCTGATTCACAAGGATATTTCGAATATCGGTATGGAAATCAACGCAAGTAGGATCCTCAGACCAGGCACGTTTTCTTTGCACACATACTATAAAAAGTAACGTATAACAAATAACAGCGGGTGTTCCAAACAATACAACCTAATTATATCGGTCTTCGTGAATGATGTTGTGGCATCAACTCCACCAAAAGGGGGCCGGTAACACCCGCCGGACCAGTTCTTCTTTGTTATCGCATTGTTTCTTTGATAAAAGGTGCCGTGTTGGATTCCTGCCAAGAGAAGGTGCTTCCGCGGAGGAAATCGGGTCAAGTAACTGGATCACTGATCGAAATCTAGCGAAATTACAAGATTTTATTCGATTTGATTCGAATGAATGTTGGATGGACAATCTAAAACATGTATCAGAGGAAATAATCGCTCCACTTGGACAGATGACAAAATTTACAACGGCGCGTGGTCATCGTAATAATTTAACACAGGACTCCGTAAGGGCGTAACTTTTTCTCTTCAGGGACTTAACGCTTTTTTCTGGACAGTTTGTTTCAAAACAATGTTTTGTAACAATGAATTCTATTAAGTTTTTGGCGTAGACTCAATGCTTTAGCGGATTTTCAAAGGTCGTGGCTATTCACAAGCCATTGCTAATATAAGGAGACTTGAATGCACGTAAACCGCACCTAATGCATTTTTAATGGGAGGTGACTTGAACGCACGGAATTTAACGCATTTTATTTGGGGCTGGCGTGCGAATAGCCACTTCATTTAAGTTATACGTTTAATTTAAACTAATGTTCTTTTGCAGTAATAATACGTTGGATACTAAAAAACACCCGAAAAAAATTCCCATGAAATGACGAAATGGTCAGCATTGATTGGAGACTTTCACGAACGTGATTGAACATATATTTTGGCAATGATAAGAATTGGTGGAGACTCCAGCGCACGTCAATCATCTTGTTGTTCGTTGGAGACTTCAAGAAACATTAAAAGTCAACGCATTTTCGCAACGATAAGAATTCGTCGGAGATTTTCACGCATGTAAAAGATGTTAATGTTGAATTGCAATTGTAAAAAGTCACTGAAAACTTGTCACAGATAAAACACAGTCCGAGTACGACACGAAATTTTCAGAGACAACGATCCCATGTAAAACATGAAAGATACTTGTTTGTGCAAGCCATTCTCCGAAACCTTCCCCAACGGTAATTTGCTAATTGTTGGAGATAAATCACAAAACTGCAAACACGCTGCGCCGTCCTGTTTGGAAAATCGAGATCGCAATTTACTTCGTCGTAAGCGAAAACAGCTCGCGGGCACCATAAGCAACGGTATCTGCCCCAGAAAAAAAACAAAAATAAAAAAAAAAACAGACAGCCCCCTGCAAATCCCCTGTCGGCCACTTTATCACGTTAATTTATCGAGGTAACCGCCACGTCTTGAAATTAAGTACCAAGAATGTTGTCAACTGAATCACCAACTGTTTTTTTCATACCTTCAACCGGAAGGCCGGGTTTTTAATTAAGATGCTTTCATTCATTGATGTCAAGTGGCGACATCTGGACCAACTTTAGATGAATCTCTGCGCTAATGAATAAATGTGGGCGGTTTCCATAATATCTTAAAACGCCTCGCTATCTTTCATCAGGCCGGAAAACGGCGTAAAAACCGCTATTTCATTACACAGAGTAACGGGCCAATCCGCGACTGCGACGTTTTGGCACGAATTTGCGAGGCACGCGGATTAATATTTGTGACTACAAAGTTGGCAGACATGTAAACTGTAAACGTGCAATCTCTCTACCCGTTTGATGCACCTGATACTAGTGTAAAAGCTGAATACGCTCTTGATGGAGTGCTTTCTCTATACAAAACTTACAAACATAACCTTAAATTTCCTATCCCTTAAAGTAAACATAACTGACCATCCATAACATGTAGCCTTATCTAGGGTAGAAAAATCTTAATATACAAGCTTTTTTAACCTAAATTTATCATCTTCGAAGTACAAATACTGTAAATCATCAAAACTTTTCATAAAATCTCGAATAATCCCCTTTTCCACATCGTACCGTTACCTAAGACAACGCAACATAAATTACCTTTGAAGATGTAATGGTGCCGTTTCTCGTTCTAGGAGGAGAAAGAGTCACGAACATTGAGGGGAATTAGAACCCAATAAATAATACCGAGATGATTATCAGGTGAAGCTACGGCAATAAAAAGGGAATGCCATTGCATTTTTATTGTCTTAATGGTCGAGGGCGCAAGAGAAATGGCGAAAACCTAATTAGGCTTGGTAAACGTTGTAATAGGCGATTTTTTTCTAGATTTGTATAAAGATTTTGTCAACCGCATTGTAACGAAGAATTCAAGAAAGAAGATCCTAATAATGCAACTTAGAGATAATTTCAAGAACATGTGCATTATTCGGTAATTGGTGCCCCATCCTCGACAGATCAGTTCCTGTTGGGTAAAAGAAGTAGTATGAAGAGAGTCACTCCCCAGCTAGTCGTCCTTTCTCTATAATCAGATTTCATCTATCACTAAAGGAAATTCACAATGATTCCTGTTCAGAGTAGTCTTACACCTGTTTTGAGAATGAATGTAAAACGGGACTAGAGCGTAATAATGTTATTGTTAAAGATGAACTTTTAAACAACCATATCAATGAAAAGGTCTCGTCGAGAGCTTTTAATTGATATGGTCCTAAATTGATTTATTTTTAATCAAATAACGCGCTCTTTGCCTGCTTTGCCTTCATACAAAAAACAGGTATAAGACTATCTAAAACAGGACCTTTTTTCACGGTGAATAAAATTCGGCTTTAAAATGTCCTTAGTTCAGTCTGTGCGCTAACCCAATCGTTCCCGCTGCTTTTTTACTCCGTTTGAAAAGTGGAATTTTCCACCTCTTGTATTCCATCTTTGTAAATCAAGCCAAGCGGGACTGACGCTCAAGCAAATCTAACTTAACCGCGGTCAACCTACTCTAAGTCGCCAAGTCTAATACCGCTTACATTGAGCCTAGTTATAGGATGCTAATCCTACTGCACTGTAACGAACGATTGAACCGCGTTAGAACACGAAGGGCAAAGAATGACACCTCTCAAATGGATAAATCTGGTCTTGTCAAAAGCGACGTTAACATATTTCCTGAGAGAGGCTAAAGAACGTCTTGGCTCGGAGATATTTGCGGCAAAACACTTTCCTTAGATTTAGACAAGATAATACAAGAGGTGATCCTTAATGATCTATGATTATGTATGATTAGGCCTTGTTAGCTCATGCTCTCAGATTCGGAGGCTCTGGTAAATCTGGTGATCAACATTTTATTGACAACCCTGATACAACTCACCTCTTGGTGACAGTTTTGACGCCGGAGAGTAAACGACATCGAACTTTCAATAAGCCAATAAGCGAAACGAGATGCACCTAACCAACCATTGGTCGTAAATCATCGTGGTGAGATGAGTTAAAAGCTATAAACTAAGAAAACTACAGGCAGAGAAAAATATCCCTTAATATTAGGTCAGTTTGCATAAGGTAAGGTTAGACTCAGGAGCGAGGTACGGTTCAAGTGAGTTAAGTTAGGTGAGGTAATCTACAGGTAGTTGTGCCTAGGGTATACGAGGCTGTGTTACTTCATATCGTGTAGGTAGGTAAAGCAATTCCTGTTCAGTTTGGGATGGTGCCAATCGTGACTCATTGAAAATAGGTAGGAACCTAATTGTGAGGTATAGTTTCCAACGATCACTTTTCCGAAAGATCTCCAAAAAAAGGTCGTCAGAACGTACTTACTGCAGAAAAAATTAACCGTTATTGCGTATTCTTTATGAAAGAGCGCAATTTCAGGTGAACGCTTGTGGAAAGCAAAGCGCGCCCCTAAATAATTGATCATTAAACCAAAACAAACAGAGTACTCTGAAAGCTGAACACGTTTTTAACGGTAGAATCAACGAATGAGATTCCTTTTCTTAAGATGGAAAAGCGATTGAAACTCGGTCGTTGTTTTAATAAGGGCTGACGAATCGATGCGGCGATGCCGCGACTTCATGCAATTTACCCATCGACCAACTGTAACCCATACTAACCAAAGCTTACCTGACTTGCAGAACGGTATCTAAAATTTTACTAATATGTGGTGACCTCTCGATATTTCGTTTCGCAACAAGCTTCACCAAACACAATGTCCGTATATTTTATTAGACAGTAAAAACCAAACGCCTTTTTAATGTAATTACTACCCGTTTTAGGCGTAAAATAAAACAAGGTGGTAAATATTTTGATTATTTTTCAAGACCTACGTTCAGCCATATCAATGGAAAGCTCTCGCCGAGACCTTTTGAAATATATGGCTGAACGTAGGTCTATCTCGAAAAGTAATCAAAATACGTACAACCCCCGTTTTTTTAAATATATTTTTTCCCTACATTTATAACAGGTCTCTCTAAAAAAGATGTTCCGTTTTTACTGTGTGCTTTTTCCTCATCACAATAAAATTCCTCGTCAGCAAGTATTCCTGAATCATTGTCACACTTAAATTGAAATAATAAACATGAACTATTCATGGTAAGACCTCACCCCTCCGATACGTACTACGTAAACTGGGAGAAAGGCAACTCATGCGACAAGCTATTATCATTTCCACAGCGGTGTCCTCAGCTTGTTGAGTGCGGGGTTAGGCATAAACTGGTTCCGTACTGTAAAGCTTGGAATGTCATATTAGCGCGTTGACACCTGGTCTTGTAAACACCTAACCAGTCTGAAATTAACAATAACGCAGCTGGTTTGCTTGCAAACATTAGAAAATCGTTTGCCTTTTAAGAGGCCATAAACATGTCAGTAAAACGGCACTGAAGTCGCGAAAAGTCACACCAGACTAAACGTGCTCTTGTCAACATGCTTTATTACATTTACCGTGTCGAAATACATCCGATGTTGCCTTATCTAAGAGGAAAACCTGTCGGCGAAATTCGAGACGTTTTTATAAAGAAAATAATACATTTAACCGTAAAGTCCGGTTCCTGAGATTAAAAGACCGTTTGGGTCACCAGGGGGTTACCAACCATAAACGAGTCACTTCGATATTCGCTAGTATACAAAGATTCTCTCATTTCACCACAATATTGTTTACCGTTAGTGGATTTTTAAGGAGAAACGCTGTTGTAGACAATATTTAGCCTAACAAAAATAAATAAAAAAACTGAAAAATATAGTGGTGTATCAACGGACGGTGCATTGTATCTACACGGCGAGAAACTATGTCAACAGCAACTATGAGGCGTGTTTCATTCGGAGAGATTTTTCATTCGGAATACCTAACCACCCTTTGGATATCATTGTCCCGGGGAGAAACTGTTCTTAGGTAAGGTTATGAATTACATAACAGTCCTCGTTTACATGGTTGCGTGGACTGATATAATTAGGCAAACGCGCGCAGACTTCTCCAGCCGAACAGCATCCAGCGGCGTGCAACGTCTCCCATGATTTCTCCCATGTCCCGAAAAACTTCTTCCAACGGCTTGCGCTGAGGTCTCCAGTGTCTAAAGCGACAGTTTTCCAAAGACGCGCGTTTAAGTCTCCATTGCTTCCACGAGACTATCTCATGATGCTTCCAAGACCACCGCTTCCAGCGACGTGCGTTAAAGTCACCCAAGAGATTCCAACACGTGCGTTAAAGTCTCCCCTGCGTCCAATACAACTGTTTCCAGCGGCATGCGCTCAAGTCTCTCATGCATCTGTCAGTTTCGAGGGTGCTACAGTCTGTTTCCAATGCAACCGTAAACAGCGGCTTCAAGTCTCCCATTGTTAATCAACAGTTTCCATCAGCGACTTGCGTTGAAATCTCCTATGTTTGCAACACAATCCGTTTCCAGCGACGTGCGTTCAAGTCTTCTTGGATCCCAATACGACTATTCAACCCCATCACTAGACGCGCCCTATTTCACTGTCTTCCAGGTATCTCCCCTCCCCTCCCTTTCCCCTCCCTTTCCCTCTGGGTTGGCGTGGCCTCCAGAGCGCCAAGCCAAGCGGCCCCGTCAGTTGTTTGCTGGTTCCGCAGGCACCATGGCCTTCCTGCTGCTCATCTTGATGAGCGCTCTTCTCGTAGTGGATTCCGCCCCGGCAGGAGCACCCCTCAAGCCTTCTACTGCGCCAACGCCCGCGTCGACTGCAGCCCCTCAACCCTCTCCACCACTCTCCAACCCGGTACGCTACGATCAACGCCAAACTGGAAACTTGAACGTGCAGGTGGATTTAAAGGATGTTGAAATCTACGCCATATTTGATGATAGTCTCTTTGGGAGCCTTGGGGTGAGTAACCTCGTTTCACACACCGAGTAAAAAGTCACTTTACTACCAGGAAAAAAAATTAGTACATCAGTTAAATCCTAATTTTTTTACGCTGATTTTTTTGAAATAAAATTAGGTTGATTTGAAGCTTAAATTTATCACAAACGTTCGCGTTTTCTTTAAATGCAAAGTCATAGCTCAGGCTGGTGTTAAAAAGAATATTTAAACAAAGCTCTTAAAATCAGTAAAATTGTTGAATTTTTGTGTCATCCTTTTTGAAGGAAAGTTTAACAACATTGACTCTAGGAATGCAAAATGTGATTCCATATATGTACCGCCCTATTTTTTTTAAATGCATCGACATTATTAAACGGTTTTCATATGTGAAAATGAACACAAATCGTTCAAAATGAACACAACTGTCGCACTCGGGGAGCCTGTCGAAAGATGTCCTTCAAATGCAAATTTGGTATTTGATAGAAATGCGAGTAAATTGGCAGCTTCTAAAGAACAGGTCTTTTACACGGCGTGACAAATTAGCACCTCTTTTCTGCGTTCTGAAATAATTTATTACTAAGAGACATCATGCCGCAGATAAACGAGGTATGCAAGGACATGCTATGTATTCATAATCCCAAAATGCAAATTTTTTAAAAGTGCATTGATTTTTCCAATATAAATCAAACAGGAATTTACGTATTTACGAC
>Ga0058701_10002409_pt1 | contig 14150 bp, 9 predicted proteins | sample AgamicOrMae_FD_97039 | JGI IMG/M metagenome (GOLD analysis project Ga0058701, IMG submission 97039) | Agave microbial communities from Guanajuato, Mexico - Or.Ma.e | ecosystem: Host-associated > Plants > Phyllosphere > Phylloplane/Leaf | place: Guanajuato, Mexico | collected 2012-06-04 | reverse complement strand
TTATATACTTTAGAAGTCTAATAGATCAAGACGTCTATGATTTGAAAACAAATGCACATTGTTTTTGGAGTAACTTTACTCGAAAGCTACACACATTCGAACGTCGAACCGATTCTGTTTTGACCTCTGTCAGATCTAAAATATTTTACAGTCACTCACACGCCTCTCACAAAGACATCAAGATCTAAACATAGACGTCTGCTTCCTGTCTGAGTGACTTCAGCGTTTCAAACGTCATGATTGCCCAAATTTTTGCGCCAGACTTTCCATTTGTTTCAATGTGCTACATTTTGATTCAATGTATGCCTTTACGTTACCGATTAGCGGGTGTATTTCATTCGAGGACGCCTGTGTGTTTTTATGTATTTTTTACCCACACTCAGATTATGCTATTAGTTTCGTCGAGAAAGCTTTTTCATGAATAACACGCGAATATGAGAAGTTCTGCGGGAGTTATGACAATGTTTGAGGTCCTACGAGCAGTTCGAGTCGATTCTCTCATAAAAAAAAAAATCCCGATCGTTGATTTCAACTTTTGAACCACGAAATACCTTTCGTAGATTGTACTTATCTAGAATTTATCTACTTGTCTTCTCGCTTTTAAAATTGCCGTCATTAATTAAACAATATCTTTGCAGGAGATGCTGATTTGTTTGACTGTTCCATTATTCGTTGCAATGTGCAAACGGTTTATCCGTGGAGGGTACCATGTGCGGCGCGGTTTTCCCCGACTATTTTTGTGGAACGGAGGCGAGACGAAGGTAACTATCTAGACTTAAAATTTTAATTAATCAAACCTTAGTTCGCCCTAAAGCCCTGTATAGTTAAAGAGACGCGACCGAAGTTGAGCGCTGTGATTGGTCGTGACGGAAAGAGATGGAAGATACGAATCGCTGTGTGCGCGAGAGAGACAGGCATATTTCGCTTGACGAGGAAAAATGTCGGCCGCTGCTATACCGCCCATGTATAGCGGCCATGTTTCCGCGGTCATGGACGCGTTGGCGTTTCTTCAACTATACAAGGGCTTTAGTTCGCCCTTAGCCCCGAGTCTCACATATATGGAGAGAAATTCGTATAGCATTCTTTTAAAGGATAGACGCATGGAGCGCATTTATGTGATGAATTCTTGTCGTTAAAAATGCTTCAATTCTTCGACGTCCTTGGAAACATACCTGTTCAGTGATGGGCCGCATCTTATCACAAAGTCAAATGGAAAATTCTAAATCTCACAGTTTTCTGCAAGTTTACAATAAAACGGCACTATAAAAATCTTTTTTTATAGGAAGCACATTTTATGTCTTGTTAACGCGTCGAAACTCTGGTTACGGCAGATGCTTTCAGCCTATTTTTTCCTGATATCGGGAAAAATACCTAGCGGGAAAAACGACCTCCATGGAGGTCGTTTTTAAGCCGGAACCCGTCAAAAATGTGCTTTTCCAAAAAGACTACGTGACAGAGGGGGTAAGAGGGTTTTAACCGGGTACACAGTGTGTGCACGATCTCCTTATTTGATGACTCTAATGACTTATATCTCAAAATAGCCCTTCAATAAGTTATGACTAATTATTCAAGCAAGTGTTTTGCAAATAACACGCTCCTAGTTATTTCATCAACGTGCCAGATAAGAGGCAACGCACATTTGGAATTATATTGTCAGTCTTTAAGGTGTCATTGCCATTTTCTAAAAAATGTACAGCACATATTTTTTTCCGTAACAGTGGAATAACATCAAAACTCCTTGCTTACAAAAAAAAGATAATTAAAAATTAAAGAAAAAATACATAATTGGTATTTTTTGACGTAACTCGTTGCTTAATAATATATTCGTGAAAAAGAAAGAATCTCCTTGAATCCCACGCCCAAATGAGCGTTCCAATGAAGTGAGACTTCGCCAACTTTTCAGTGCTAATTCATTTGCATTTTCTATCTATAGATTTTTGAAGGAAATTTTGGTGTAACTGAATTTATCGCTTTCCCAAAGTCAGTGATTAATACTTGTAAGGGATTCGATACGGAAGTCAGTGGCCCTGAATGTCCCAAACTTTAGCGACACTGATAGACTCGGGCTGATGGTACCAGTTTTTTCAAGTTTTTGGTATGAGTACGTCACACAGGTAGATTGAATTCCAGGTTTGATGACTTTTGTTATTTTTTTTCTCCAGTGTACATTCGTCGCCGTGAAAGAGCCAAAAGACAAGCTCAATTCTTTTCAACGATCTTGGATTGAATTCATCCAAAATTCTCACGGACATGTGTTGGTGGCCGAAGTTCATGAGTAAAACTTCATTTTGTACATTATATTTTTATTTATGTACATGTCACAGTGTTTAATTGGTCTTGGCAAATAGAGAATTAATTTCAGTGCGTTAAGAATTATGAATATTATTTTCCGGCGTGTATACTCTTGCCGTTTAACTCTCTTCTGTGATCCTTTCTTTATTTATCAATCTGTTAGTATTTAATAATCTGTTAGTGATCAATTCAATTGTAGCTTTGAATCACTTCATAGAAATTAGTTTTAACAAGGTAGGAGAAGAGCTACGATGGCCGTAGCTTATTCAAGGCTAGCTCTGTAATTTTTATTCGCAAAATTCTTTACAGTACGCAAATCACTTCATCAGTTTCAACGCTGAATATTTTTGAAACTCCAGACTTCCTTTTAGCTTATTGCTTTGTAAGCTTTCGATTAACAATTACAGTAATCGTTTTGAATTTTACGAAAAAATATTAGCTATGTAAGCGAAAAGATTCTGTGCCGTTGAAACAAAACACGGCACAAAATGTATAGATTCGCCGAGAAATGGAAAGAAAAGCATGTTCCCCGAGTATTAGATCGATGAACTATTTCAGTACCCTCCTTCATGATAAGAATTCCTCTGTGATATGTGTGTTTATTTTGATAACATCAAAAGCCCTATTGAAATAATAAGTTATGAGATTGATTTATTAATTTTTATTTTCTGTAAATGAATGTGTAAATATATGATAATTACCAGATAATTTAGTTATGTCAAATTATTTTGAGCTCTGATCAACACACCCAACTCATTTAGGCCTGACTGACAGTGATATCTTCACGTGGGATGAATAATAACACGAACTTTCTTTTAAGAAAAACGTTCTTTTATATGACTTAATTACAACCGGTGAAGCCTCAAAATGTGTTTCCATTGAAAAGAGGCAAGAAAGTCGAACAACAGTGACCAAATAAATCCGTTTCAAACGCTTCGAATGTAGTCGCGTTCTGAAAAGATACGATATGATAATGGCACATAAGTGAAACATATTGACATAGTATACTAACACACTTTGTTATCTTGACACATCACCATCAAGTTGAATCAAATGACACATTTCATCATTACAAATCTATTTTAAACAAGAGAAAGTAGTACATAAAAGATCGACTTATCTTGATCTTATAAACCACTACGGTATTCCAACACAACCAGACTCTTTGTTCGTGGCGCAGACATAAGTGTGGAAATATCCACTTTGTAAAATACGATCTCCTCGTAAACAATCCAGGCTTCTTAGAGAACAACAGAAAAATCTTCAAAACTTATCACAGGTACAAAAAATACAACAAGATTCAGAGTCAAATTTTGGAATGTTTCTCAAAGCGAGAGAGGAACTGCGAAATATACAATTAAAGAGTATGAAAATACCCCACTGTTATTGGTCCTACAACTAGCAAACACTGTACTGTACAAGAAACAAAGGAATACTTTTCAGGACCGCCTAAACTGCTTAGACATCAAAAAAGCACTGCCATGCGTTCGGAAGTGCTTTTCTAACAGAGCTTCACTATCGAATTTCGCATGACAAACTCTACACTGATTGATTTCTAACACTTCAGTATCTACATCTTGAGAGGACTTGTCAATAGGAGGAAAACCGTGTTCGAGGAGATAGGCATAAACATTTTTCATGCCGTGTGAAATGACCAGATGCTTCTCTAGAGAGGGTCGCACGACAAAGCACATCCCGCAGGCAGGGCATTGCAAGTCTTTCGGGTTTGTTTTATGGGTTGCTACGTGGGTCATGAATTCGTCCTTGTCCGAGGATTTGAAGGAGCACTTATAACAAAACCGCATGTTCTCTATATTCTCGGTTCCTTTTTCCTCTGAAGCTACCATTCCCTCTTCCAGAGCAGGGAATGTTGGGGAGTAAGGTTTCTTTTTCTTATCCTTGGCTTTTTTCGCCTCCTTGGCGGGTGACGTCGAGAGTTGCGGGTCTTCATCGGTGTCCGACTGGCTGACGTGTCCTCCCGTGGGCTTCCTCGCCTTCTTCTTTTTCTTGGTGACTTTGCTTGCAGAAGCAGCGGGGCTGCTTTTGGAAGGGCTGGTAGAATCACTCGTCCGATTGTGCGACAGGATGTTAGGGCGGCTCAGTTTCGGTCCGTTCGGGATCGCGTTCATGCCCGTCTGCAGAGCAGCTATGAATATCTCCTTGTGCTTGGTAATGAAATGGCGTTTAATAGCAGCTCTATCGCACGTTCGGCTGATAAGGTCATTGCAAATCCGACAAGTGAAGTTGCCCCCGGAGATAGGGAACTTCTTAGGAATCTTCTTCGTCGAAGTGCCGAGAAGGGCAGTCGGCAGGGGGGCAGTTTTGAACGATTGCGAGCCCGCCTCCCTTTTCTGTTCACACAGAGTGCAGTAACTGCCAAGCTCCGAAGTCAAATTCGTTCCGCATTCCAGGCAGTTGAGGACAACCTCCATTCCTTCCTCCCCTGCGTCGGGGTCATCGGCGTCCATGAATAACTCACTCTCAAAGCTGTTGAAGCCGTTGTCGTCATTCAAGTCGTGGACAGTCGCGGCGTCGGGTTTCGCGGGTGACTTCTTAGGAGAGGCCTTCTTCTTTTTCTTCTTCTCCGGTGCAGTCGCCTTCGCTTCCACTTGCTTGCTGGACACCTGGAGGATCGATCTGGAAACTACCCTGACACTAGGTGTGGGGGCAGGCGGGACAGCAGACGAGGCGGGCTGAGGGAGCGGCTTGTGAACTGGCGCACTGGGCTGGCTAGCTGACTGAGTAACTTTGAGAGTTACAGGCGCTTTCTGCAACGGGGGCGGAGCTTCACTTTCGTCGACTGCCATCCCATCTTTGTTATCTTCGACCCTCTCGGCGCCATCGCTTTCCATCTCCGTGTTTGAATCAAAGCCGAGGGGCGGGCCTTCGATGACGAATACCTCCGACGACATGGAGTTGGGCTGTTCCTCACCGTTGGCCATCGCAGTGGAGAAGGCTGGAGTGATGGCTGCCGTCGAAGCCGCCGTGCACACCCCCGCGTGTGTCGTCAAAGCGTCTTTCGAAGTGAAGCTCACTTTGCACTTCCGACATTCGTAGACATAGGTCACCTCGTTGTTAGTATAGGCGTGGTCCCACACGTGGCTCCCGAGGCGGATCCTTCGGATCAAGCGGTTCGGGCACATATCACAAAGGTGAAAAGCGTACTTCAGACCAGATTCATCCAGGTCCTCCTCTTCCCCAGCGATTTTCTCTGCGTGATGCTGATGCCGATGTTTGTCAAGATCTTTCAGATTGAAACAAGCAACAAAACAGAAGTTACACTTGAAAACATCTCGGATATGCTTCAACCTTATGTGCCGCTCTAGTTTGCGGGCGTCGTACATTTCTACTTCACAATGAGAGCACGTGAACAAAGAGCGTTTCGAGGTATGGAAACAGACCGAGTTGATGTGGACGTTGAAGGCGGGGAGGTCGGGGCTCACATCTCCGCACTCGGGGCACACGTGCGGCGCCTGCAAGAAGTGCATCCTACGATGTGCCGTGTAGGCGCACTTCGTGGGCAGCAGCAACGAACACCACTGGCACTTAAGCACTAGGTCCGGCGCCTTCTTCTCCACCGCATCCAGTCCTTGCATGTGCTCACTCGTGGGGATTTTGAGGAACGTTTTGCATTCCTGGCAGATTTTCACGTCGAAAATTCCATCATTGTTGGCTGGAAGCCTCTCGACCGTTATGTGATACTGCAACATGACGTTGGTCAGAGTCTGGTTGTGATTGTACAGGTGCCGGATGAACTCGCAGCGGTTAAAGAAGCACAGAACGGACGAGTCACACTTGAGGCACTGGAACTTGATGACGCAGCTCCGGCGATTTTGGTGCTCTATGAGACTTTTCAGCAACACGAACCTACAACCAATCAAAAACCGGCTTAACGTTCTCTCCTTTACATGCACTGTCCGGCTACTTTTCGTTTTTCAAGAGAGCGCTCCGGTTCGTCAGAAAATCATAAAGGACTTTTAAAACCTTGGAGCGTCTTGAGCCGGACCTGTTAATTGGAGCAATTTCAAACACGCGCTGCACAACACTTCTAAACCCCTGAGTTTTGTTAAAATCAAAATTTTCTTTCCTTTTCAGATGAATTTGCCTCTGGTTCAAAATGCATCTCCAATATTCATTCAATAACGAAAAAATAAAAAAGAGGGTTACATGATAACAGCCATAGGTGAAGGCCAAACTTGATGTTTAAGTGTCAATATAATTAAGCCTTGAACTTAACTCTTTCCATAAAATAACAAAAGCTTTTAATCTGACCAAAAGCATGGTTAAAAGAAATAAATTACCTGTCACCACATCCATGGCATAGGTGGAGTCTTCCACTGAAGTGTTTCGACTCTGAGACACCTGGGACATAGACTGGCATTGAAGGCAGTTGAATCAAATCCCTGATCAGCTTCACAGTTTGCTGATCATTTGAAGCAATGGGCTGACACTTTGGTGCAATGGGTCTACCAGTTCTACTTGCTGCAAGAAGAGATTCTTTCTCAGGCTCTGTAATTTCTGTGGGATGATCAGTCACCTCTTCCTCAGGTAACTTTTCATTAACACTGCTTGCTGAATCCATAGTTTTGTAAACCTCCTCAGTGTATACAGGACACACTGGAGCTCTCACAGTCCTAATGGCTGCATTGATGGATTCCACATTTCTTACTTTCAAACCGGGAGTAGGACGTTCTTTGGGTGGACTTCCGTCCGACTCATCCATACTTTTCCGAACCGAAATTGTGATGCCTTTAGCCAATTCATTCGGACACAGCGGTTCCGCTCCTGCATTTTGTTCTTGCGTTATGACTAAGCTCTCAACAATAGGTTTAGCTTTAATTTTGATTTTTTTCATCGGAATACCGCTGGCTTCTAGTTTCGGCATTGTGCTAATAACAGGTTTGCTTGAGCAAAGATCTATCTTATTGGTGATAATTTTGAATCCGTAATTCCGAGGGAATTTTTGGGATTCTGGCGGTTTAGCCGCGACTGAAGCAGTTCGTTTCTTTGGTGGACTAGCATCTGGAGCATCACCCTCACTTGACTCAACCATATTATTAGCAATGCATCTTTCAATGCTTTCTTCAATGGAACAGGTAGCCTTTGTTGCAGTTGTACTCTTCTCAACAGCTCCACCTTCCTTGCTAATTATGTCTTTTTTGTAACCAGATTCTTTAAGAATTTCTCCAGTTTTATCACAAAGCACTGAAGACTCTTCATCATTATTTAAAGTTCCTTCCTCAGCTCCACTACTAGTATGAGAAATGCCAGCAGCATTTTCCGACTGTGAAGCTTCAGACTCATCAATGTGCAAATCTCCATCAGAATTCAGATCAATTTCTTTCTCTGATGATGGGGAAACTGGACACTGCTCATCATCACCAGCTAACAAAAATGAGGCAGCTGGAATGCTTTCATCTGAACTGCCAGACACAGTGGGTTCCACAGCTGTGCTTGATACTGCACCATCAGCGTGACTTTCAGAAGTCTTTGCTCCATTTCCAACAGCATCTACATCAGCTTTGTCAAGAGTGGTAGATTCAACAACTTTCAAAGGAGTAGCATCAGTCGCAATTGCATCTTGTGTAGCCTCTGCAACAGCTGGTCCCTCAAGCTCCATCCTAGTGGCAGTAACTTCAGCAATACCAGCCTTGGCAACAGCTCCACACTCCCCTGTATCAGGAACAGGTGCACCTCCACTGATTCCAGGTTCCATGGTTTCAGCAACAGCCACACCTTTAGCAGAATCAGGATTAATGGTTTCAGCAACAGATGACCCTCCAACATTTTTTTCAGAAGCAGCATCAGCTCCCTTGTCAGCGTTCCTCAAAGCTACTGATTCCTGCAATGACATCTGTTTACTTGTCACAGACTCTGAGGAGGAGCTTTGTTTAACTATCTCCATGTCTTCCTTATCACTTGGATCAGCAGACAGAATTTCACTCTCAGTGACATCTCCCCCATCAGATGATTTTTGGGTTGAGGAAACACATCCTTGCTCAGCAGAGTTTTCCATGATTTTAGTAGATGTATCCTCCTTGACTTTAACTTCTGAAGTGTGCAGAATGTCATTGATGTCTGGAGCTAAATTCCCTGGCAAAGCAGATACAGGGGCAATAGGTGAAGCTGTTCCTGCATGGAATTTGTTGTCAACACTCAATGAATCATCTTGGTTGGGAGAAACACTGTCATCCTGTCAATAAAAAGAGCAGGTTGTATGTCAGAATTTTAACATTTAAAATCTCATAAATATTAATGACATTAACTATTTGAAAAATGCTTTAGTGTTTTCTTTTTTTTTAAATGTGGAAATCAAAACAAATTGTTCTTTTTTTTCTATACAGAATACACCTACTAGTCTCACAGTTAGTATAGGCTAGCAAAGTGCTTGTCTGACATGATCTCATGAAATTTGTATCGAGAAAGCCACATATGTTTCAGACAAAGTGTTTAACTTACTTGTTGATGATCTGCTGTGTTTCCTTTATCATCCATTTTCATAGATTGATGAGGTTTTAAAGGACAACCCAACTTGTGTTCATGACAACATAACCTCACCCAAACTGTAAACAAAACCAAAGCAAGGGTGTGATTCACCAAAAGCACAAATAAAAAATAAAGTATAATGGCTCAGCAATCTTCTAAAATTTCAATAAGAAGTTTTTCAGACGTTAAAAAATTCTAATGTTCACTGCTCACAACAAAATCGTACACCCACCAGAACTTATTCCACCATCCAAACAAAAAAAAATACTTTTGAAAATAACAATGTGGACTAGCAATAGAAACTTCGCTTAGAAGTATATCACGGTAATTAGCTATAAAATTAACAGTTCTTAAATAATATTCGCAACAGAACTCAATCCGAAGGATATGCGCAACACCGGCGATACTCGCCTCACGCCGCTGCTAAACTCTACTCTACATATTCGCAGTTGATAGTGCATATAGTGTTGTCCTTCGTTCAGATATTCGCAGCGCAGATATTTGCCTGCTATTAGCAGTCTTTCGAACCAGTTGTTTGTTTACCTTTCTGCGTTCAACAATGAACAACGATTGTTTACTTTTGCATTTTATCGATTAGTTATTTTACTTCATTGAATTATTTCGCGTGTGAAGCATTCCCGGTATTTCTTTTTTTTGCTTGTCTGCTGCTTGTCCTCAGCTTTCAGGTGATACATGTGCTGCTTTTGCAGATTTCATTTCGATTTATTTACATTAACTCATTTGTTTAGTACGTACTCGTTATTCCGCGTCCACCTAATGCCAAATTTTCAGGTGACTTTATTGATTGGATGGATAAATTTCCTGTATGCTCTAGATCAGTTGGAGGTTAAGTTCTACCCTAACCTAATTTTTTTTTCCAGAATGGGCCAAGTGTTTCTGTGGTGCATTCTCTTGGTAGTGATCGTGGGCCTTCCAGATATTTATGGACCATTTCCAGCAAGTGGATGCAATGAAGCTGTATGTGCTAGCATTGTCAGCAAGTGTATGTTAACTCAATCCTGCAAATGTGACTTACAGAACTGCACCTGTTGCAAAGAATGCTTTACATGTTTGAGCTACCTCTACAGCGAATGTTGTTCATGTGTTGGTAAGTCCTCTCTTGTGTAGTTTTATTCTGTTCCTCCCTCAGCATCTGATCAATTGCCAATTCAAATTTCCTCTTTCAGATATGTGTCCAAAGCCTAATACCACTAGCAGTGCTCTAAGTAAAACAAGCCATGTTGAAGAATTTGAGGAGTCTATCCCTGGCTTGTTCCAAGCATTAATGAGCCCTGAGCCAGACCCACAGGACCGCTGGATCACATTCATTTTTCCTGTTGATTACAGCCGGAAAGATGCAGCATTCCTCGAGAAACAAATTAAAATCACTGCAAGTAAGTTTCCATCTATCCTGAACATACTCGGCACAAATGAAGGAGGTAATCATTTCATTTGTTCTCCTGTAAATATTTGCAGAGTACCCTGAGCAGGAAGTGGATCCCATGAAGGATGTAATCACACTGAATTGCACTGTAGCTTACATGAGTCAGTGCATGTCCTGGAATAAGTGCAAGCAATCATGTAGATCAACTGGAGCCTCAAGTTATCGGTGGTTCCATGATGGTTGTTGTGAGTGTGTTGGACACACGTGCCGGGACTATGGAATCAATGAAAGCAGGCAAGTGCTTACCAGCTTTTAACTCAAGATGTTATTTGGTTTTACTGTTTTGATAACTGTTAGTTTTTGCTGCAGGTGTCTGCAGTGCCCTCTCAATGGTGAAGTTGATGAAGGATTTGAAGATTATGATTATGGGAGTGAAGATGCACCAACATCAGCCATGGCTTTAGAAGCTGCTGTTGCAAGGCAAACTACAGGAATGTAGTCATATGTAATATTTTCTAAGTATTCTACTGGAGCAGAAAATCTCTGGATATCAATGGGAAGGACTCAAAAATCTTGACCTTATCTCTAGTGCCAGTACCATTCTCTCTCCTTTTTTTAAATTTTTTATTTGATTAATAATTTGCTAAAAACTCATATTGGCGTGGAGCAGGCATTCAAGGGCATTTGATTCAGAATCTTTAAAGAAGAACAAAGTTTATCATGATGTATGGATTTCAAAAGTTTTCTGTGACTTCTCCAAAAAAGATAGCCACTCTGAAAGAAATAAACAGAAAATTTTGTCATGATCGAAGACTAGCAGTGTCCTTGAGCTGATAGTTGATTTCTCTGGAACAATATCCAAAGAATTTTTTGATACATCTTCTTTTGCTACCTCTACTTCTTCTACAATTTTTTTTGAAAAGTCTGTTTCTTAATTGTTGAAATTTTTGTAAGTAGAAATAAAATAAGACGATCGTTTCTTTCATTAAATTCCGGGTTTTCCGGGGTGCATTGATGTAATTTTCGAATTTTACTCGCCCTCTCTCTGGAGTTGTATCATTTTATTTTTCTGATATTTTGAAGTTCATATTTAAATATGGTGTCCGCCTGTTGGGCCTTCTTTTCAACGTCAATTTTAGCGCCAAGTTAAACTAATTAAAGTAAGTGCCATTAATTTAGGTGAATGTTGATGTTCCTCCAGAGGTGTGAAAATCAGATCTGATAAAACTTTCAGTATTACTTTACTTGATTGTTTACTGTGATACTTAGTCGTTTCTTATAGCTCTGCCAGGGGCAATAGTACATGACATTCCTCTGATTAGTTTAGGTTTTGAACTAGATTTTTCCCCGCTAATATCGGGATGATAGCACTGCACCTTACCCGTCCGATGTTCCTAGTTTTGTCCGGGAAAAAACTTGAGTTGATGAAATTCAGCCCACTCTTGTTTGAGACAATTTGTTGAGGAAAATGATGCTGATGTTTTTGTGATAATTGTAATTGAAGAAAGGATGCACTGGTAAACAGTATTTCCCCTGAATCAAACAATCTGAAAAGTTGAGGCCTTTCACTTAAAAATTAGATTGCATTTCCATTGTAATAAGACTGTTGAGTACAAGTTGCCTTAAGAAAAATATGTAATTGTTAAAGTGCCATGTGTGAGGTCTTACCTTTAGTATGTTGTACAAGTGGTGGTGATACTTGTAGACCCCTTATGGATATCTGTAATGGTACTTTCATTGTCAGTGCCGTGCGTTTAATTTTACTGGAACTCTCTCTCTTTACCCTTTGTATTTTGACAGTAAATTTGTGATGTAAAGCCCGTGCAGTGAACTGCATACTACAGTGACCTATTTTTGTAGTCATTTTACAGTATTTGATTATATTTTTACTGCATTTTAGAATCTTGTCGTGAGAACTAGGCGTGGAGCTATTTCCAAATTTGTCAGCCAATGTATTTTTTTTTTTACGTGGGCTCATGATGAGCAATAAACGTCATAACGTCTGTTTTGAAAGCTCTGCCTATTTTTTTCCTTGCCCTTTTCATGCAATTAACTCAGATCCAGCTTTGCAAATAGCACAGGTTTGTATTAGTCTGCTGTATGACCTGGGGTCTGGGCAAGAGAGGTGAGGGCTTTACAGCGTGTGAGCCCCTTTTAAGGTCATCTAATCACCTGAACATTGAGAAAATGTCCTCACCATGCGTATTAAGGAATAAAAAAAAGAGAAGAGGAAGAGATGCGTTAATATAGGCAAGGGGAATATAGCACGCAGTCCTTGTCGTTAACTACAAGTGCGGTCAAGTCACAATCTAGCCTCCTCTCTCAAGTAACGACCTTTAAATTTTCTCCCGCGCATGGAATCACCTCTACCGCCAGGTGCGCAAGGTCACGTGACTGCTGAAAAACGTGCGTTTGGTTTGAGGTTATGGTTCCCTTTGCAGAATCGGTGTTCTCACGAAGCATTTGAACGTTCCTTACATTTTTAGACATTGAAGCGCATTGAAGAGATGATTGCAGCGTTAAGATGTAACAAGCCAACCGTTATATTCGTATTGACAATAACGGAACCTCTTTGTTGACTTTTTAAAGGTAAGTAATCGTACGAACCCAATGAGCGTGCAACGTTAGGTTATGACTGGTTATCAGTTCCTCTGGGCGTGAAATCAACTCATTTTACGTCTGGTGTTACTTGAGAAGCCAGTTTTAAAACTCGTTTGCATAAGCGCTCTTGCCGTTGTCTATATAGTCATGGATAGTTTCACTATACTAGAATATCTTAAACTCCATTTCTTCAACCTTCCTGTAAAAAAAAGCTTTTAAGATTTAAGACCGACGCATAAAAGTATTCTGCAATCATTTCAAATTGCTGCTGATTATTTTTTTTCAAATTTGACTTCTATATGTATTTAATAAAAAGTATGACATGTTACATCACCCAGTCTTACCATGGTCTTACTCAGAACAGGATTACAATGGCAGCTGCATTCTGCTTCCGAGAGAGGTTTTTCAGTTATCTTCATTCTTCAAACCAGTTGGGCCATTTTTCTCTCTTCTTCAAAGTCCAACAGCAAGTCTCAAGGACAGGACTGCCTGTAAGACAATTTACCAAGACCAAATCATTAACCCCTTCAAAGCATGAGCAGCTCAAGTACCGGCAGCCTAAACAACGATCAGTCATTGAAGCACTGAAAGGTTTGTCACATATGTATTTCAATTTATACTGATTTAAGGAATGGAAGTCCCAAACACAGTTTTATTGTATGAAAATGTATTTTTCAGGAGGGACAACATTGAATAATGTCAAGAGTCCTATTTCAATCATTCATGAGTGCTTTAAACATGTAGATAATCACAAGGGTGGTAGCAACTTCAGTTATGAGATCAGTTCAAAAGAGGTCGGTAAGTTTTCTTGCCAACTTACTTTGAAGTGGCCCTCAGAACAAACCTTTCTTGGGACAGCATCCTCCAAGAAGGTAAGTATTACTCTTGTGTAATTTTTTGCAATTGATATCAGCCTTTACCTGATGTTTCTTTTGTTTAAGGGGGCTATGCATGAAGCTTCTTTGAAGGCAATTTCAGCACTTTGGAAATCACAGAGTATCACATCTACCGGGTTACCAATTTTAGTGAAAGACTTTACACCAATTCCTACTGTTCCTGAAATCATTTTGACTGAGATAGACCAACTAAAACTCCGGCACTTGCTGCACCACTTTGAGGTAAGAATCCTGGAATCAGACTGCTGTCCAGAGCAAGCGCGCTTGCTGTGTACTCAGACGCCCGAAGTTAGCAAAGGATTGTTTTCACCCGTCGATTTAGAATCAGGATCAATGCGTCCTCATTTGATCTCTATTTTGAATGAAGCACTTACCACGTTTTCCGAACGCTAATTTTCGGCATTTACACGATCTCTTATTCTTTAAAGGATACTAATTCGGGGGGGGGGGGGAAGGACCAAAAGCTTGTTTTTTTTTTTTGGGTTGCCACC
>Ga0058701_10002408_pt1 | contig 14153 bp, 9 predicted proteins | sample AgamicOrMae_FD_97039 | JGI IMG/M metagenome (GOLD analysis project Ga0058701, IMG submission 97039) | Agave microbial communities from Guanajuato, Mexico - Or.Ma.e | ecosystem: Host-associated > Plants > Phyllosphere > Phylloplane/Leaf | place: Guanajuato, Mexico | collected 2012-06-04 | reverse complement strand
GGATTGGGCGCTTCCAGACTTAACAAAGTCTATCGTTGCTATGACTAGACAGGATTCTGACTTAGAGGCGTTCAGTCATAATCCTACGGATGGTAGCTTCACGGCATTGCCCGCTCGAGCAACAGTATGAACCAATTGTCCGGACCTGCGGTTCCTCTCGTACTGAGCAGGATTACTATCGCAACGACGAAAGATCACTTCGAGAACCACAACGACCGGCTTCAAATGTTCCCGCGCGCCCTGGTTGAATGTTAGCACGCATGCGTGTTCACTCCATGTTAAAAGATGCACAGATCCAGTATGTGCCTGAACTCATTCCCCATGTGTTTCCTTCGCTTCCCTGTCTCCTATCACAATACACACGGTAAACGGTGCCGATAGCACTACCGATCCTTATTGACTTATTACCATCTGATTATATTCTACCCTGAGATTCGTAGATTTCTATTGGGTAGGTATCCGTTTAAGACAAACCTTCAAGATGTCGACTCAAATCAAGCTGTGCTCGTACAGCGGATACAAAATCTATCCAGGTCATGGGAAGAGGATGGTCAAAGCCGATGGAAAGGTATTCACATTTTTGAACTCTAAATGCGAGCGCTCCCATCTGATGAGGAGAAATCCACGTAAAATCACCTGGACAGTCCTCTACAGGAGACAACATAAAAGAACGAAAGAGGAAGAACATACCAAGAAGAGATCAAGGCGTATTGTCAAAGCACAACGTCCGATTGTCGGTGCAAGTCTGGCTGAGATTCTTGCCAAGAGAAACCAAAAGCCGGAGGTCAGGAAGGCTCAGCGCGAACAAGCTGAAAGAGCCCTCAGGGAGAAGAAAATGAAAGAAAAGAAGGCTAAGGCAAAAGAGAGAGTTCCCCCTCCAAAAGTTGCATCCAAGATGGCTAAGACGAGCCAGAAAGCACCCAAGCAAGTGATGCCTAAGGCCCCTCGAATAGGCGGCAAACGCTAAATTTGAGAACCCGAATGAAGGATGAACAAATTAAAAAGGGAAAAAACACAAGTCTAGTTACTTTCGTCTGAGTCTTTACTCAGATTTTTCTCATTTTCGACATTTCGTCCACATCAATCGTAATCTGTTAATACATAGATCTCACTATTCTCCCGAACCCGCACTTGGTTTCTCTTCCTCCCTCTTTGCCCTCTTCTGCCTGATGTCTTTCAGGGCCGCTTTGATTGCATCCTCAGCCAACATGGAGCAATGCAGCTTCACTGGTGGGAGGTTGAGCTCCTTAGCTATATGTGTGTTTTTAATCTCGGCAGCTTGTTCCATGGTTTTACCTTTGACCCATTCGGTTGCTAGCGAACTAGATGCTATAGCTGATCCGCAGCCAAAAGTCTTGAATTTGGCATCTATAATTTTGCCTTTCTCGTCGACTTTGATCTGGAGCTTCATCACGTCGCCACATGCAGGTGCACCGACCAATCCAGTGCCCACATCCTTGTCATCCTTTTTCAATGATCCGACATTTCTCGGATTCTCGTAATGATCAATAACTTTCTCATGATATCGTCTCACTAAAATTGCATCCTTCTCAGCGCCCACCGACAGAAAATAACAAGCTGACTTCGGGCCACCTCTAAGCAAGCGGCTCGAACTTTTTGAGATGAGATGATTCATCTCCTTGAATTATCTAAGATGGTATAATATGATTCGTTTCGCTCAAATATGTAGGATCGGTGTGGAAGCAATGTAAAACTGAAAAACCTGACAGTTTATGTGGAGAATTATCAAAAAATTCAAATACTGCAGTGGGCCAAAAGTTGTTTACATTTCCAAGCTGGGCTGACAGCAGCACGGACTGCGTGGTCTGAATGCCTTACGAACGCGAGTGCCTCAAAGGAGTAGAGAATTACATGTTTTCTCACAATAACTTCTATCAATTCAAATCGACAGAAGAATCATCTCATCGGAATGGTACCGAAATGACTCTTAATCGGCATGGGTGGAGAATTGGCGCCGCCATTAAATAGAGACAGTAACGATGATAACCACGAACAGGATCATTGTCAACAGCAGAATATACAAGATGATACTCCATCATTCTCCATGGCTCATGCTCTTAGCATGATACGTAAACGCCGTGAGGACGAGTCAAAAGCTAAAAAGGAGAGAGAAAAGGAGCTTGAGGAGGAGAAAAAAAGAAGAGCTCGGGAAAAACGGCGGCGTCGAAGGAAAAACTTGAAGGAGCGGAGGAAGAAATTGAAGGCTGATAGTGTCGACGATACTCACTCGGATGGTCGAGAATCACTTGTTAGTGATCCCGAGAAACTTAATCATCAAGTTACGAACAACGACTATCCCTTCAATAGCCATAAAAATAATTCTTCAGCAGGGGACCCTTGTGAGGCAGAGTGCAGACCAGTTCCAACCGTGATGGAACCACCGAAAGCCAATGACAAATGTTCCAGTTCTCAGGTGGAACGACCTAGTGCTTATAGTCAAGATCCTCCCTCAAAACGTCTCAACCTTCTGGTTCCGAGGATCATCCTGGTGAAAAATAAGAAGACGAATCGCTAGGCGATCGCAACCGCCTGCTCACACACGTATTAGGGAAGTCTTTTCGGGACTTTGAATGTTGAACTTTATTTTTTGAAGTTGCGTTCCCAGACAAGCACTAGAGGTGTAACTACCTTGAGCTCTTGGAAATTTGCCTTCTCCAGAGCGTCTCGCACTCGTGAGCGGGTATTCAGATTGGATCCGCAATAACATCGACGAGGATAGTTGTTCAAATACCCGGAGGCATCAAACGAGTGAAAAACAATAGTAGATTCTCAGCAAGCGAACAAGATTCTTCAGAGACCATAGAATAAAACATAAATTTTCAATGCCCTTCTCTATCTGAATGTATTATTCGTCATTCTAATCGGACGAGAGAGCCTCGACATTGCATTGGGGAAAATCATCAAATGGAGGTTCTGCTCGAATAAACCAGCAACTCCAGTGCGAGCCGCATCCTCTGTGGTAAATGGTTTCGCGCATGTGAGAAAATGTCGAAAGCTGACCAACCCATCCTAAGGTGTGAAGTCTTCCCCAATCAGACATCAATTCTATATCTATTTTATATGATTGCTTGCTACTCATAACAATGAGCCAAGCTGGCGTTAGTTCGCCTGCCCATGCAGCGCTCCCGAAGCGCAAATCCAGGTGGGATGAGACGCCTGAAATAAGAAAGACCAATTTAGATCCACAAAACAATTCCGAGCCAGTTGCGAATCAACGCCCAGCACTCAAAAAGAGTCGATGGGATGAAGCCCCTAACTCAACACCCTCGAGATCTCCAGTAGACGAAGTCAAGAATGATGACTATAAATTCAAGGCGCCCTTGCCCGTTCTCATTGACACTCAAAGTTCCTCTAAAACGAAAAGAAAATCAAGATGGGGCGAGGCACCATCTTCAACAATTCCCATGGCCTTGGACTCGGCTGCGATAGCTAGGCCTATCAATATGGCCGGTGCAACGCCAATGGGTACCCCGGCCATGGACATGGCTACACCAACTCCAAGCCAATTGGTGACAATGACTCCAGCATTGTTAGGTAGCCAAAGGGGCGAGATTGAAATGTACGAGAGGAATAGGCCCTTGTCCGACGAAGAATTGAACGAAATGTTACCACCAGGCTATAAGATTATACCGCCACCCGAAGATTATCAACCAATCAGAGTTCCTGCCAAACGAGCCCTAGCGCCATCTGCCACCCCTACTCCGATGCCAGGTCCACTAGCTACACCTCGAACAGGTTTCTACATGCAAAAGGAGGAAAATTTTGTTGCCGCTTCGAAAAAGATACTCTCACTCGAACCGAAAGGGAATTTGCCTGCTCTAAAGCCAGAAGACTTGCAGTATTTTGATGAATTGCTAGCAGATGTGGATGAAGATAGTCTACCAGTTGAGAGACAGAAGGAGCGAAAAATTATGCGACTCTTACTGAAAATCAAGAATGGTACGCCCCCAGTGAGGAAAGTTGCCTTACGTCAAATTACCGATAGAGCGAGAGAATTTGGTGCCAAGGCTCTTCTCGACAAGATACTTCCGATACTCATGTCTCCTTCATTGGAGGATCAAGAGAGGCACCTGTTAGTTAAGGTCATTGACAGGATCTTGTATAAGTTGGACGATCTAGTCATACCTCACGTGAAAAAAATCATGACTGTCATAGCCCCGCTGCTGATCGATGAGGATTACTATTCTCGCATCGAAGGAAGAGAAGTTCTTTCTAATCTCGCTAAGGCGGCCGGATTGGCTGCAATGATCAAAACTTTGAAGCCGGATGTCGATAACAAGGACGAATTTGTGAGAAACACAACTTCCCGTGCATTTGCAGTGGTCGCTTCAGCCTTGGGTATACCCGCTTTACTTCCCTTCTTGAGAGCTGTCTGTAAGAGTAAGAAGTCGTGGCAGGCAAGACATACCGGCATCAAGATCATACAACAAACCACCTTCTTGATGGGATGCGCCATCCTACCCTACGCAACTGACTTAGTAAAAACCATAAGTCATGGCTTGGAGGATGACCAGCAAAAGGTTAAGACCATAGCAGCCTTAGCGATAGCCGCACTAGCTGAGGCTTGTGCCCCTTATGGTATCGAGGCATTCGACCCGAAGACAGTCCTAAGATCCCTTTATGATGGAGTAAGAAAATTCAGAGGTCCTGTGCTGGCTGCTTATCTCAAAGCCATTGGTCATATAATTCCGCTGATGGATGCCGACTTGGCTAGTATGTATACTCGCGAAGTTATGCCTACCCTTGTGAGAGAGTTCGCTTCTTCCGACAAGAACATGAAAGAAATAGTTCTCAAGGTAGTGGAACAGTGTTGCAGCACGGAAGGTGTGCAACCGCAATACATCAAGGAAGAGGTATTACCTCAGTTCTTCCAACATTATTGGAACCATAGAGCAGCTTTAGATCGGCATAATCACCGGCAACTGATATCAACGACTGTAGAGATGGCTAACAAAGTTGGAACATCAGAAGTAATCTCAAGAATTGTCAACGATCTAAAAGATATCAATGAGGAGTACAGGAAGATGGTCATGGAGACCATAGAGAAAGTTATATCCAACCTCGGAGCCACAGACATTGATGAGCGTCTCGAGCTTCAATTGATTGACGGCATAGTCTACGCCTTTCAAGAGCAACAGGCTGAAGATAAAGATCAAGTAATGTTGAACGGGTTCAATGCGGTGATATCTGCGCTTGGAAAAAGATGTAAACCTTATCTAGTCCAAATTACACAAATAATTAAGTTTCGTCTCAACAAGAGTGTGAACATCCGACAACAAGCGGCAGATTTGATGGCCAAGATAGCTGGTATAATGAAACTATGCAATGAAGAGAAACTAATGAGTGAGATGGGTTTGATTTTATACGAGTATCTCGGCGAGGAGTACCCGGAAGTGTTGGGCTCTATCCTCGCTGCTCTGAAGGCCATAGTTAACGTTATCGGAATGCACAAGATGACACCGCCGATCAAAGATCTTCTGCCCAGATTAACCCCCATCCTGAAGAATCGGCACGAAAAGGTTCAGGAGAACTGTATCGATCTCGTTGGTCGAATTGCTGATCGAGGGGCGGAATTTGGTTCTCCCAGGGAATGGATGCGTATCTGTTTTGAACTACTTGAATTGCTCAAGGCGCACAAAAAAGTGATCCGTCGTGCCACAGTCAACACATTCGGTTACATAGCGAAGGCTATAGGTCCCCATGACGTTCTGACGACTCTATTGAACAATCTCAAAGTCCAAGAGAGACAGAACAGAGTTTGCACTACTGTGGCTATTGCGATAGTAGCAGAAACCTGTGGTCCATTCACAATCCTTCCAGCTTTGATGAATGAATACAGGGTGCCTGAACTCAACGTGCAGAATGGCGTCCTTAAATCTCTTTCTTTCCTATTCGAATACATAGGTGAAATGGGAAAAGACTATATCTATTCAATAATACCCTTACTCCAAGATGCTCTCATGGATAGAGATTTAGTGCACCGTCAAACAGCAATGTCAGTAGTCCAGCACATGGCTTTGGGAGTGCATGGGTTTGGTTGTGACGATGCTCTGACGCACCTGCTCAATTATATTTGGCCAAATATCTTCGAAACATCACCACATGTTGTGCAATCTTTTATGGGTGCTATAGAGAGTTTGAGAGTTGCCATTGGTCCCATAAGAATGTTCCAGTATACCGTGCAAGGCTTATTTCATCCAGCAAGGAGAGTGAGAGAGGTCTACTGGAGAATCTACAACACAATTTATATAGGAGGGCAAGACGCTTTGGTGGCGGCATATCCAAGGATACCGGATACGGAAAAAAATCAGTATATACGATATGAGCTTGATTATCTCGTATAAAAAAGGCTCTATCAGGCTCGAGCATGGCATGAAGATCGGTAGATCTGTCTCAGTAGGGGTCTGTTGCAGCATGAGCCACTTCTCGCTCCCCAATCATTCTTCTTACTGCACTACCCCCTGGTTGACATCGGATGAGAGTTGTGGTTCGACAATCCAATTCGGTTGTACCCTTAACACTCGACTTGCCACTCAAAATTTCTCTTCTTGATGAAACCGACCTTCACCGGGATAGAAAAGTCATCCCACGATTCCAGTTTCCCAATCACATCATCCCTATGACGGTTCGTCGAGGGGCTGAGGTTATTAACGTGAACTCTGAGATTTCAAAAACGAGGCAGAGGCTCATAGTTCGGGATCCAAGACACGGGTACATCTATTATACTTGCTATTCACGATCGTGGGGATACCCGACCATAATTCCCGTATCTCGGCGAGCATCTTGGCTCGTCTCTGAGCCTAGAATCTGATAGCTCAATCAAAACACCCTAAGGAAGTGTTCTTAAATATCTACATCGTTAACACCTGATTTCCGGCAAGCAAGGGTGAGCAACTGAGTATGGAATAGCAAAAATCTTGGCAATCCAAGTGGAGTGGAGAAGGGGGCGTTCCGAGAAAACCTGTAGTGAACCTACAGGGGTTATTCAAGTGAGACCGCTAAACCCTGTCTTCCTCCGGCCTGGATATATCTCATGAGTTACTCTTATCGATAGCAAGAATTCATGAGCTCGATACCTCTTTGATGGTCCGATCATTAGGCGGATGTAAACATTAGTGATCATGCAAACCCGCGGTCTATATTTATTTATTTTTATTTTTACTGATGGAGGCTGTTGCACACCATTTATATGAGCAGCGCTGCAGAGCATATTTTAGCTGAAGGCTCACGTACATGTCATAAATAATCATCGCCCCCTTATCGATTTTTAAAATGCATAAATCAACTAGATTCAAAAGTAATCCCGATAGATTATTCGATTGTTATTGTGAAGTTTCTACGAAATATAAAAATTCGGCTGGCACCTGTGTTGAAAAACCATGGATCAAGCGACGGTTTCCAGACACGTATCGTAACAAGGAAATACTAGACTCAGTTCCTAAATTTGCATACCCATGCAAAGGATATCTATCCAGCAATGATACAGTGCTATTCTCTTTCGTACTCACCAATGTCGATTCCAAATGGACCTTCGGGTATTGTCACCGGACTCCCGCCACTGACACATGCATCGTTTTATTGAGCCAACTACCTTGGCATGATGCCTTCTTTAAGATAGTTACTCACTTGGGAACTCTATTCCGGATTCCAGAGAAGCAAGAAGAATTATTGGCCTACCTCAAGGCATTATATCAGTGCAAGATAGATGAACAAATTTCAATCCAATTTCAAATTAATGGGCAATACCGAAGCTATACCTATGATGCACCAGATAAGCTAACTCTACCATCGATTCCTCAGGATAGAAATTTAACAGAGTACCATAGTGCCGTGAATGTTGAAAATATGATAAATTTGTTCGCAAGTGCTTTAAACGAACGGCATATTTTAATTACCTCAAGAGATTTATACAGGTTGTCTGCTTGTGTTCAGGCGTTGAATACTCTATTGTATCCCATGCATTGGCAGCATATATTCATTCCAGTTTTACCATCTGATCTCTTAGCATACCTACAAGCTCCCATGCCCTTTATGATTGGAGTTCCTGAACCTACATTCAAAAAACTAAAGATCAGTGAATTGCATGAAGCTGTAATATTCTTCGCCGACGAGAATATAATTCGTACGTCCTATGATGATGTTAAGGATCTACCCCATGGAATTGTTAGCTCAATCAAGAATGATCTGAAAAATCAGGTCGCTATTGGTGACTCTGTAAGTAGAGCCTTTCTGAGAGCCCTCGTGAGGCTCATTGGGGGTTATCGAGAGGCTCTAGAATTCAATGATGGTGAGAAAATCACATTCAATCATGATAGATTCATCGCGACGAGGACAACTCAATATCAGTCGTGTTTGAAAAGGATGCTCGAACTGCAGATGTTCAGACAATTCATCGAGGGCCGTCTAGAGATGCTCAATGCTGGCCAGGGGTTCAATGATGATTTCGAGCTAGAGGTGAATCTCTATGAAGAAAGAACAGCAAGCAGAGTGAATTTACAATACGCTGAATGGCTGAATGACATGAAAACTAAAAGTGGGGTTTTGATAAGGAGTATAAATCCATCCTTGAAACTCATGTATCGTGGGATTAAGGATAAAAGTAAGCAGGCTTACAAAGACTGGAGAGTTAAAGTGGAACAGGGCAGCAGTCAGGCCCAGTCATTTTTCTACAGCCGAATGGAATAATTTGAAGTTTAATCAACAAGGGAATCGTTCAATAGATTGTTAATTTATTACCTGACTAATGTACAAACAACAATTTTGTGATAAGGCTTAGAATCCACAGGCTACCATAAAATAAGGCACCGAGCACAGTCATAACCAGAGCGTTCGCCAAGAATTTTTCCCAAGGCTCCAATAGGTTGATGGCCATCCGGCATTCGTACACATGATACCATTCAATAGCCAAATCTATCAACCCAGTGTTCTTCCTGATTTTTCTCTTGGGTGGAGGCGACATTCGAAGAGACTCCCTAGTAATAAATCCGCGGGGGTGAAGATTTACTAAACGGTCTCTTGATGAGGCAACAAAGTGATCCGATTATACCTTTTTCGGTGTAGATCTCTTTGTTATTCGAGCATCAAACGAAGTTTTGTCCTGTGGCGAGCCATCACGCTAGCGGCAACTTGTTACGGCGAGATAGCGATCGTCTCGCTGATCACTTGATGGCAGGAATATTCTCACAGATCGTCATCTGTTATGGTAAACGGTCTTGTCGATAGCTTGCGACTATCCTTGTTGCACGCTTAAATTTTGTGAGCTTGCCCAATCACGACTTGCCATGTCATCTAGAGATATTTCCTTCCTCTAAGCTCTCGATCATCTGATCAAGAAAGGGAGTCAGACGAAAACAAGCTACAAATAAGTTGGACAAATAAGTTACAAATGGAAAATCGGCTGAAGAATCTGACTGTCATGATGAAAGTTAAGCTCAACCATCCTATTTATCGAATAGGACCTTATAGTCAACGGATGTGAAAACGCCCAGTCAGTCCAAACATTTCATTATTGGTCATTAGTCGAACCTTGCCAGCGTTGACCACCCTTTAGTCTAGCTTCATGATCGCAAACTCGGTGAATCTTGCTGCCCTTTGTCGGTCTGCGCCTACAATCGCCCTCTACCCCTGCCTGTAAGATCTCAACGAGTCAACAAGTTAACGAGTAGCTTGACTTCTTTTGTGCATTCTTCGAATCGGTACATTTATTTGTCTCTCGATCGACTCTATCTTTGCCATGGGTAGCCACTATCTCAAAGTGGCTATCATGCCACTTTGACACACGAGTAGGAACTATATTCGAAACCTCAGATGCCTCCCCTAGAGAGGGTCGTGTCACATTTGGAGCTCGCGGTGGCGTCCACTTGCATGCTGCGAAGGAGTTTCTCAAGTAAGGCAGTCACATATCAATTTTTGTCCTCTTTCTTCAGTTACCGTCTAATCTTCTCCTACAAGCTGTCTGGTTCAATTCGAACCCTCATCAATCAAGTTTAGTAGCAGTTTCGCTGCCTTCTGAACAGAAAAAGTCCCCGCAAATTAGATTTCCCTTCCAATGATCCGTAAGTGACCGGTTGAAACAGCGAGACCCCTTCGGAGCATCGGTCGGTTTCACCAACTCCACAGTATCTCAAACCTTCAAATCCAAACGAGGCTGAATGGGATTCAGACATATCTACAGATTATTGATCTACTCTACTAGATTTACGCGCTAATTATAACCAATCAAATTGAATCAGTAGAACCGTAGAGCGCACATATGATGATGACCAGGGTAAATTATTTCAATGATTGGTCGGCGTTCCACTGAATAAGCAGAGTACAGCCGGTTTATTGATTGAAAAAATAGCTATATATAAATAATTCGGATATTACAGAAGCACGTTTTCTCATCACGTTTCAACTTGCTTAATTCATACTGCAAGTTTATACTCCTCAGTCCCTGTCCATTGGCCCCAAGCAGTGAATCACTTTCCATACTTCTTTCCCACCTTTGCCTTCACGCCCCACTTGAAATTTGCCTTCTTGTCTGTCTTGACATATGTGCTAACATACGGGACCCATCCTTTATAGCCTCGCTTGACACGGCTGTGTGGCTCACTGACATGATGGACCGTATTCTGAGCTAGTGACTCGGGCTGGTCTACAGACCTCTTGTGACGACCGCCACTGATCAAATTGAAAAATTTTGACAATATGGGATGCTCCTCCGAGGCAGATGAGTCGTTTGAATCTTCGTCATAGTCCCCGGAATCGGCGTCAGAACTTTCGGAGGCGCCTATTGCTCGCATTTCACTTCCGGAGCCCGACTCTGAACCTGCTGATATGGGCGCATAGCCAGTTACTACACCGTTTGCAAGCGCTGTCAATCCAGACAATCCCGTCAAACCTCCGAGACCCCCTAGGCCTCCAAGTCCAGTGATAGCAGTCTCTGCCTCACCATCGTAATCTTGCGCCAGAGCGGCGCTCGCTAGAGCCACAATGCTCAGAGTGCCGACTATAAACTGCTCAATGGTCTTCTTGTGGAACATTGTTGTAAATTATTGTTTGTCTTCCTGTATGGACTGAATCTTCCTACTTCCAAGTTCTCAATTTTGCAAATATCCTCTGTATGTTATGAACACTAGATCTCCCGACGAAGCAATGAAAGACCTTTGATTATTGCTGGATGATTTATACACCAGACAGAAGTGATACCCTCAGTCCATTTGATTGGAAGCATTCTGTCTACAACTCGCTGCTTCCTCGAGCTTGCGCTCGAGATCCCAAGTGATCTCACGTAGTTTAAGGATCGTAATCGCTTCATTCGCTCTCTCTCAGTCAGTTCAAATAGCTTGTCCAATCTCACAGGGTCATATTGAGAATCTAGACAGGCTCCTGTCGTTGTTATTGTCGCATTGTGAGGGTACCATAAGCGCTCACTGTCTATCCAATCCTTCGATCTAGTATTGAATCGGATCGTTTGTGGACCATCAAACGATTTTAGATCACTTGATGCACGGAAACTTTCGCACAATGAATCTACGCTACTTGTTCCAACATGCAACTTGGATCTTAGCAAGGTAGACCAGCAGTGAGAGCGCAAGCTAGGTGGTCATATTGACAGAAAAGCGCTCACAAGACAAGTCTGAGCTCAACAATCATGACAAGACTCTACCTCATACACCCTCACACAGGGATATGGGCATGCTCATGCGCTCTCTTCTCGCTTGTCCAATCGTTTTAGTCTTTAAAATTTGTCTCTCACTCTTTGGTTACAGACGCAAATATTTGTATTGGCCACAATGATTGCAAGGAACGACCTTCGCTATGCATGGTATTTACTGTGTACTCAGATGTACACCAGTTGTAGAGCGGAGAGCTTTGAATTTTCGTCTTGAACCAGGATTGTATAACCACTCTTGGTGATGCACTCTGATGGGTAAATCGATCTAGCCCAGAAAGGATCGGCTCAAAGGTGCGCGCAGAGGCTCTACGCCCAACCCAACTCTGCTGTAACTTCAATTCAAATCGCGTCAATCTATTGGCTTTCAATATTTAGAATACCGGTCAAAATTATCTCTCTGTAAAAGATGGGGAGAAAGTCGTATCTATAGGTGTGTATCAAATCAAAACGAGGGTTTTATTGAGACAGCTCAATACATATGACGAAGTTACTAGTTCACTAACTGCAGAGTAGTATAATCAAACAAGTCCGTTTATTGAATCGCTCCGTTATTTTCCAAGCTGAAATTTTCACTCCACTTAAGACTCTTCAGCGAGCTTCTTGGCCTTCTCCTGGACCTCCTCGATGGGTCCAACCATGTAAAAAGCTTGTTCAGGAAGGGAGTCTAATTCACCAGCCAAAATTTGTTTGAATCCCTTGATAGTTTCTGTGAGAGGCACGAATTTACCGGCCTGGCCTGTGAAAACTTCGGCGACCTGAAAGGGTTGAGAAAGGAAACGCTGGATTTTTCTTGCGCGAGCCACAGTCAATTTGTCCTCCTCACTCAGCTCGTCCATTCCTAGAATTGCAATAATATCTTGAAGTGATTTGTAGTCTTGGAGAATTTTTTGAACATCACGAGCGACACCATAATGTTCTTCGCCCACAACGTTGGGATCCATGATACGTGAAGTTGAGTCAAGTGGATCAACAGCGGGATAGATACCCAACTCGGCTATACCACGAGACAAAACAGTTGTAGCGTCCAAGTGGGCGAAGGTTGTAGCAGGTGCGGGATCAGTCAAGTCATCAGCTGGCACATAAATGGCCTGTACCGATGTAATTGAACCCTTACGGGTGGTCGTAATTCTCTCTTGCATACTACCCATGTCGGTAGCTAATGTTGGCTGATAACCGACGGCTGATGGGATACGGCCTAATAAGGCTGACACCTCTGAACCTGCTTGAGTAAATCGGAAAATGTTGTCGATGAAGAGCAACACGTCTTGGCCTTCTTGATCACGGAAGTATTCGGCTACCGTTAAACCAGTTAAGGCAACACGAGCACGAGCACCCGGGGGCTCGTTCATCTGACCATAGACTAGAGCGACCTTAGATGATTTGTCTTTCAAACTGATAACACCACCCTCTATCATCTCGTGATATAGATCGTTACCCTCACGTGTACGCTCCCCGACACCAGCGAACACTGAATAACCTCCATGGGCTTTTGCGACGTTGTTAATGAGCTCCATAATAAGCACAGTCTTACCGACTCCGGCACCACCAAAAAGACCGATCTTACCTCCCTTGGAATAAGGGGCTAGCAGGTCGACAACTTTGATACCGGTGGTGAGGATTTCTGCTTCAACATTCATCTCAATAAACTCCGGAGCTTCAGCGTGGATAGGTAAGAATTTGTCTGTATTGATCGGGCCCCTTTCGTCAATTGGCTCGCCGATAACGTTAATAATACGGCCAAGAGTCTCGGGTCCAACTGGAATAGTGATTGGCGATTTTGTATCGACAACTTTTTGTCCACGAACCAGACCCTCTGTACCGTCCATAGCAATAGTTCTGACTGTATTCTCTCCGAGATGTTGAGCAACCTCCAGGACAAGCCGAGGTTGCCTATCTTTCACCTCAAGGGCATTTAAGATCGGGGGTAATTGGTCATCGAATTGAACATCAACGACGGCACCGATAACGGCCACTATCTTCCCTGATGGGGCTGCTGAGGCTGCCGCTTGAGTTTGTGCAAATCTTTTTCTGAAATCAAGAGATGTGGCTAGTGCTGGTCGTGTTGTTGCTTGCAGGGCATTGTGATGAAGGGAGCCCAACTTCGAGAATCGCGCTAGACGACAAATAGATAGCATCTTGTCTTTTTTTAAACTGCTATATCTGTGATGACGGGAGGCCTCCCGTGTGATAGGTAAAGCTGCTAACCTCTTAGATAGTAACCAGGAAAACGATAACAATATTGTTATCTCAAGAATATATTTGAGAGGCCGAACGTAGTGTTGGACTGGAGAATCTCGAGTAAGGACAAATAGTGGACTCTCTCTACCGCACGTTACGGGCCTACTTTACACGCCCCGATCGGAGCTTGCCGCCGAAAGCAGTTTCATTTAATCTATGGAGTTATGGCTCAAGGAGAATTGGATTGCTCATGCGCGCAAGCCATGTTTTAAAAAGCTCGGCGCGCGTGATGTCT
>Ga0058701_10002407_pt1 | contig 14154 bp, 6 predicted proteins | sample AgamicOrMae_FD_97039 | JGI IMG/M metagenome (GOLD analysis project Ga0058701, IMG submission 97039) | Agave microbial communities from Guanajuato, Mexico - Or.Ma.e | ecosystem: Host-associated > Plants > Phyllosphere > Phylloplane/Leaf | place: Guanajuato, Mexico | collected 2012-06-04 | reverse complement strand
CGTGTTTTAGAACAGGCTGCGAGATAGCATGGTCTTTCCGTGGCGCGGCGAGATACCAGGGTCTTGTCCCGACGCTGTCAGATACCATGCTCTCTTTAGGGACCAGCGATTTCATATTATAGGACGTAGGAAGGTTTCAGTACTTCATGACAGTAAATTTTATACGTGACCAACGCTGAGTAGATTTTGAGGTCGTGAGTGCGAGTACGACCGCCATGACACCATATAAGAACGTTACCGAACTGGTCTACTTGATCTATGTTAAATGTCAGCTGAAAAAGCACACCGCGTAGAACGACAAAAATTACACAATTAAGATACATTGTTGGTTTGTAAAAGCGACATAAAAGGAATGACTGAAATCTGGTCATGTTTGCGTTGGACAAAATTAAGGTATATTAGATTCCGACAAGCTATTTATCGTTTTCGAGCTGACGTAAGTAATTTAAGATGGGGTTCATCAATTAGTCAAAAACTTAACCGCGCTTAAAAGTAACGGACTAGCAAAATCTAGCAGCCCGTTAGTCTTCACCGAAGGGACAATAAAGTAATCCTCGTCATGTTTCCCAGCAAATTCTCTAATGAAAACAGTTGGCAATGCATCCGGAAGTACCGTTGACAAAATTGAAGGCCGCAGTTGACCCCCCTTTCCTTTCCCCTCCGCTCCGCAATGTTGCCAACTATAAGAACAGTCACGCTCCGTGAAATGACAAAGCACCGACCAGACTTGGTCGCCATTTGCTGATAGTCCTCCTCCGGGCCTAGCGCCGCCTCCGACCGCCTCCGGTCGTCTCCGGTCTCCTCCGGCCGCCTCCGAGGTGGCCTACGAAGCTCCAGTCTTAGATTAGATGCTTCAACAGTTTCTGATGGTCGGCTGCTTCAAGTAAACCGTCTTTGCGCCGCGGCGCCGTGCTACTCAGCGAGTACTGCAAGCGACCGGTAGTTGGTAGTCCTGGCAAGTCCTTAGCGGGTACCGCGAGCCCCCTAGCGGTAGCAGTCTCCCGCTATTGTCTGGAAAACAATTGGGGGGCTCAAAGGAAAGGGTTAACTAAACTCGCAATTAGAACACCACACGCCGACAACGCGGAGATGCGAGGAATGACGCCAAGAGTATGTTGAAACAGGACGCGAAACTCCACCGGCGGACATAGCGCACAAGTACAGTTCGTGTCGCATACGAATCTAGTGACTTTTATTTTTTCGAAATTTGTGTTGGTAATTAATGGATTTAGATACGGAGGATCTCGCACTCGGTCAGGTCTATTCAACGGTACTGCCAACATAAATTTCTAGAAACCAACTGTCCCTAGATTTGAATGCGACACGAATATGGGTCTTGTACCGTAATGGAACACCGATGAAACAGAGACCAATCTAATAAAAAAAAGAAAGAAAGAAAATCTTTTACTTTTCAATGTTTTCCCATGCCTACTAAACGAATTTCCACGTTTAATTAAATTACTACAGTATTATCATTTCTTCCACGCGAATTTTCGTAGGACTAATTCCATATTTCGATGTCTAGAAGAGTGTGAATGGCACTTCAGTCTTACAAAAAAACTAGACTTAACTTAGTGTTGAGGTCCCAAGCCGTGTGTACCCTCACATGGTAAGACCGTAGCATGTGTTTTGCGTCGATGGTACTACATTATGAGACATTTTTAAGTCTTGGTTGGAGTTATGAAATTCGATGTAGCATGGAACTCATCCAGGTGTGAGTCTGCGTTGCCTAATTTGGCGTCTGGACTCGCAAGAAGGCGCGTCGGCCCGTGAAACTGGCTACAATACACGAACGTCTTTGCGCAGGGCCGACATTACTACGAGAAACTCTATTGCAGCGAGAGCAATCTTTTCATGAGCAAAGCAATTTTCACATTTTTACTTATTAGAGGGAAAAATTAAGCTTACTTAACAATTAAAAATTAACCATTAGATCCTAGAGGAATGTTCTCAACCCTGCGGAAATATTTTGTCAATGACGAAAACCTTCACGTAATATATATACAGTAAGTACCGTACATAAATACTCTTTAATAATGTACTCCTGTAAGAAAATATTAGGTTTGAGATAAAAACGAAATATTTCCCTGGATCAAGAAATTACTCTCTTCAATCGCTAACTTTTTACCTAAATATGTCCTTAAGTTCTTTTCAGTCACAATTTTTTGAGCTAGACGAATCGACAATCTCCTGAAAGCTCGTCTCGAGATGAATAGAAAAAAAACCTTCGTCCAACATTGAAAAAAATTGGGAATCTTTAAGATAACTATAAGATAAGATGGACACTAATCCAAATATTAAAAGAAGAAAGAAAGAGGGTTCTTTCGACAGGTTGACCTATTTTGATTTGCCACCTTGAAAGGAGTCACAAAAGATATTCGAACGTTATCTTAAATGTTAGTAGACTGAAACTACAGTAAAGAAGGTTTGTCGTAAAAATATCTCATACTATCCGCAACAAATGTATAAGTTTACTCTTCATAAAAACAATTCCAAGAAGCGGTACGGAGCAATTTCCGGGGATTCTTTCCATCTATTTATGAATTCCGACGTTTACTAAGCAGATACCCATAAAGTTAGGAGGGAATACACCAACAATAACGGATTTAGAATAAAATAAACAGCGGCAGTTTAACAACCTGCGCCGCGCAGGAATTTTAATTAAGAATTTATCAGTGATACCAATCAAAACTAAAATCGTGACGAGATCTTTATGCGTTACCATAAATGTCCCTTGCTTAGTGGAGGAGGATGACCTGTGGACATCGCCTACGCCCCTCGGAGCTTCCCCTCCTTCAGCCCCTCGGAGGCCAACGCTCTGTCCGCCCCGCGCCTCGGTCCGCCCGCCCACACCCCGCCGAACGTCGCATCGCCTCTCTCGCTCCAGACGCGTAATTTTTGTTCCCCACGCACTTCGCTAACTTTTCCCCAGCCCGCTTTTTTTATTGCACCACACAACTGACTTGCACGAAGAGATACACTGTAATTTTTCAAGGTAGCATTTTCAACCTTTTAGTTTAAATTTGGTGCTACCCTCCGTCGTCAAGCCGAGCGGAGCGATAGCGAAGCGAGGCACAAGGCACCTAACTTAACCTAGGGTTACCCAACTAAACGATCGCCAAGCCTGATGCCGCTTACTTCTCGGCGCCCGCTCAGGGGCGCCGAAAAATAAGCGGCATCAGGCTTGGCGACATTTGAGCGGAGCGACAGCGGAGCGAGGCACAAGGCACTATATTTAAACTTGGTATACCGCAAGAGGCTTGCTTAAGATACAGGTTGGGCTAGGTTGGATGCCTTTTGCCTCGTTCCGCTATCTCTCCGCTCGGCTTGACGACGGAGGGCAGCACCGAATTTAAACCAAAAGGTTGAAAATGCTACCTTAAAAAATTAAAGTGTACAGACTGGTTCGTATCTACAAGGCCTTTCCAGGTTAGAGTCGTACCCACTAACAATATATACTGTAGTTTTTGTTTGAAAATAAGAATGCAGATACTACGTATTGAAAAATAAGTAGCTTAACCCATAGGAGCAGAAAGTATTTGGAGTGAAATTTAGCTTAAGATAAATTGGAAGGATTTTTTCCATTAAAATACGAAATTTTAAGCTTTGAAAAAAGCACGAACTAATAAAGTTCAGGTTTCCAGAGGGGTGATATTTTTTTAAATTGTGACAATACTGAACTGAAAAGATACTTTTAAATATTTTTTTCTGTTTCCGAACGGCATTGCTGAGCGGTTGTGGGTTAAGATTTGAATGAATCGATTCCTGTTTCTTTTTTTTTTCCTTTTTTTTAGTTTTATGGTGAAGAGAAAAATTTCGGCTTTAAAATTTGTGAAATGGCACGATGGAACTGACTAAATTCTTGATATATACCCAAATTTAGGGTTGCATGGAACTCATACAAAATCCTTGCTTTAGAAAAAGCTTCGCAGTATTAGAATTTTGGAACACTGTAAACGCGTAACACCTGTTTTAGGATGTGCTTACCTCTTTTCGGGTGTGAAAATAAAACGGGGGTGGAACTAGTTTGGTAACTTTTCATGGTGGACCCATGTTCAGCCACATCAATGGAAAATTTTCACCAAAACTATTTCAATTATATGGCTACGTACGTCTATCTTGAAAAATTACCACAATACGTCCCCGTTGTATTTTAAGATATGAAACAGGTAAGATCTCCTGAAAATAGATGTTCCGTTGTTATTGTGAAGGCAGTGTTTTCTACCTCGTGTGTTTCATCTCGGTTAAATGTTTCATTACATCAAAATAGCAACCCTGAACGACGTGCGTAATATTAGGTCGTGTGCACTGTGCTTCCCTTTGCCAACGCTCCGCTCGGCTTCAGAATGAAAATGCAACTTTTAAAATACACAGTGAATGGTCAAATGGGCGGCACCCACAAACGCCAAATTTCAAAACCGCCAACGCCGTACCCGCCAGTATCCATAAGCGCCAAATAATCATAACCGCCAAAGTCAAAGGTTAAGTTAGGTTAGGTAAGGTTAGTAGCGGCGTTGGCGTATTTAAAATTTGGCGGTTTTGAACATTGGTGGTAGCGACGTTGGCGGATTTGAAATTTGGCGTCTATGATAGCTACCCGGGTCAAATAATCCACAAGCTACCCAAAAACTTTGGCATTTATCGATATCTAAAAACTATGTGCAAAATCCATTCGATTCGGTCCAAAACTGAACTTTGTTGAAAAAGCCGACGACTTCCAAAGATAGAGAGAAATTCATTCGTAAGTTTTTAACTGTAGAAGCCGCGCCTCAGTCTGTCGGATTTTCCGCATTTATTTTTCGCCGTGGCTTTTTGTCTGCCGCCTCCTGCTTACTCTCGTCGTGGGCGACAGACATTCCGTGTACCGCAACGACCACACATTTTTCGTCGCGAGCATAACGCGTATTTACCGAAAAAATTTGCAAGGCGCTGAGGATCGAACTCAAGCCAAGGTCAACGCCTTCCAAGAGTTCGTTTCGGAAACGGTTTTTCTTGCTACGCCCACCTAATATTGTTGTCGTACACTAATTTTGTCCCATTAGTTTAGAAATCCCATTGCGACACGGGCAGAATTTTAAGTTCAATTGGTGCACGCAGCAAAAATTTACATAAATGAGCGAGCTCAGCGATGGATAATACATCAATAACTAAATTTACTTTACGTGATCTGACCTAACCAAACCTGACTCTACCTAACCCCACTAAACCATACCGGTACCTTTAATTTAATCTGAATGCACTTACTGCCTTATGAACCCTAACTTAAACTAAAATTTAAACAAAGCCAAAGAAACATAGACTGTGAGCAACAGAAACTGCTGAGATCTGCGCTAAGCAAGCAAAATACAAACATTAACGTATTGATATAGAAAAGCGATATACTGTAGCTAAAAATTAGCAGTCAATGAATTTTTCAAAATATTCCAAACCGCCAAAACTTTGTCACATCAAATGTAGCAAAAAAAAAACCAATTTAGTACTCAAATGAATAAAAACTACAGAAAAATTGAAAGTTTGTGGATGATTCAAAAATAACCTGTTCGATAAAAACCAATCACGCAATCAAAGAATATTTTTTTTAATTACATTCAGCTCAAATCATTATGTTAATTCTTCCGCGGGTGCAAGTATTCATTTTACTTAAAATTTAAAGAAGTCCCGATATTCGCAACCTTTTTAAACAAATTACATCCTTTGATGGGTCCATGAGGTATGGTCTAACCACCTCATATTTGATTGGCTTCATGTCTTCAGTTTGAGTTATTCCATTCTGATTATCCTCTGACGACTATGTGAATTATATCAATTTTATAAAAATTTGAGTAGACAATCGGGCACTATTCTAAAGTAGAATTGCGTACGCGTATTTATCTCGACGTAACGTAACACTAAAGTGGGAAACATAACCGCAAAAGATGGGATTTGCGGTTTCAGTGCGGTGGGACCCTTGGCCAGTTTCATTCTCCATTCGTCCGTAAAAGATGAACTAAGACATCTTAAAATCTTTGATTTTGCGAACAAAAAAAGCATCTTACTCTCGAGACGAATGTTATGGTACGAGCAAAGCAAAGCTGTTTTTATGGTCTTTCACATTGATGCCTGACAAGAAGCCTTAAAGCGTCAAAAATGTGTCTTAATATTAGAGGAAATCATGGAGGTAAACGTTTTGTAAGATTCTTTTTTTTTAAACGGTACATAAAAATAACTTTTTACAGAATTATAATCTTACGATAACCTTCAGCGATTCGAAATAGTACAAAACAGCGGGTTATCTTAAACAACTTAAAAGTCCATTGCAAAAACGCTTTTATACTTGGTATCTTTGGTAGTTGGATTGTGAATGGCTGGCCAAAGACCCCTCGTCACAGATAAATGACGCAAAACGCAGGAAATTATCTTGTTGTAGGAAGATTATGGGCCCAACGGAAAATTGTCTTTTTTGTAGTTCTAGCGCCAAGTCTACAATAAAACGTGGACATGGGATGATGGAGTCACCGCATAATCAGGAAGGTCGCAGGAAGTTTGGAATCGCGCGCAAACTAAACCGTTGCGGAAAGAGCTCTTCTTGACGGCTTGCATCACTTTAGGGACCTTGGACTATGTCGGTGTACTTAGGTCATAAGTGCTCGAAGAAGCCGAGACAAAGGCTGACCTTAGTCGCGGAAAAGTCAGAGAAGATCTTGAAAGATGTGCGTAGCTTTGGTCACGAAAGATAACACATGAGATTAAAAATCTAAGTTCACAATTATTTAACAGAGGATATAATTGTAACTTTGTCTGGACTCTCTTTTATTTGCAGGTTGAACCATTATTATTTGACTTAACTTTCACCAAACTCGAAATAATTGCTGAGTCAGGAGCCCCCAAAACGAGTATGTTAGGCCCTTATTAACCTGGACTTCTCTCCTCCATGACTTACAGGTCGCAGAGAGCCTTAATGAGATCTCTATTCTTCGGCGGTATTAACTTAAGGTCTCAGTGAAGTAAACGCAGATGTGGCTGACCTCTGGTGTTCGATCGCGGCACTATTCGAGAAGGCTAACGGGGCAGGTTCACATTCTGAGAGTAGCTCCCAGGGAGCCAGGTGACACGAACGGGAGCTGGGAGAGTAATATATGAGTGGAGGCTTATATGGGATCGTAGAATACTTTACATAATGATTTTCCAGAAGAAGTTAAAGTCTGGAATGAAGAAGGCGATGAGTTTTATGGAGGCTGCAGTAAGCTCAAACGGATGAAGCGGCTTTTAGCAGCTCGAAAAGTTCCCATGAATACACGCAATGTCTTGAGAGCATGATTTTACTCAGGGGAAATCAATTATCGGAAATGCGTTGTTAAAAACATGACCTGGTTTGGGAAGATCAATACCAGTGTTTTCAAGTAATATTTTTTTTTAAAAAAGAAAGTTTTTATATTCATTTTTACTTTGTGTATTTGTTTGTTTGTTTCATCAACCAACGTAGGATTTCCTCATACAAACACTCTAAATTTGAATCAGTGAGTGTCTCTGAGATCCAGTGAATTTTCACTGAATCTCAGCGACACTCACTGATTCAAATTTAGAAAGAACTCGCGTTAAGACCTTTCGCTTGATATGGTTATAGATATATCTCGAAAACTTAAATAATATTCGACATTCACTCTATAAGCAGGATTACACGACCACCAAGAGCAGACAATATTTAGTACGTTTCACAAATAAGAAAACTTCATGAATATGCGGGGGTAAAGCATGTTTTTATCACAGAGAAAATCTTGCCTCAACAAAACGTGTTGTTAATATAGCCTCGGCAGACCAGAATTTGTGGTGGTGAGAATTTCACTTGTTACGGCGACAACTGCCATATTGTTGTGGTAACAATTCATACTGTTGATGTAACAATTGAAATTGTCACCAAAACAATTCTGGTTTGCTAAGGCTAAATTAACGAAACGTTTTGTTGAGGCCACAATGTCATTTCCTCTGTGTACAGGGCAAAAAACTATTAGGAATGATACATGAACGCTGAAAAGTGTAGCAATGAAGATTCCGTACTCTCTAGTTGATTCTACAGTGAAGGGACAGGGATTTTAAATCTTGACAGAGCAAAAAATCAGGTACAAATACAGATTTTAATAAAAAGCGTTTCTTGATCAAAATCATATGACGTCGTGACTTTTATCAGTCGTCATACCCGATTGAAGGAAAACTCGACAAATGATGTCGACTGAGAATTACTGAATCAGATCGGTGCTCAGCAGAGCTATGCGGAAAGATGTGATATTATTTAGAGATTTGTCCTTGTCAGCTGTAACTGCGTTTCATAATTTCACGCTAAATTAGATTTCTTGCCCGAACTGTCCTCCCTTGAAAATACTATTGCCCTCGGTACAAGAGATTTAAATTAAAAAATACAGGTAACAAAAAACCTTTTCACTTTTTAAAAAACGGCGAGTTTTATGATTTACAGCGCGGTAAATATTAGGGAAGCTCATCAAATTCATTTTTCCAGAGACAGGCCCGCCAATATCAGCTCATTTCATGATACTCCGGCGGATGTAAATGTTAGGATAGGTACGATTGGCAAGTTCCGATCATGTAAGGATCGGTTTGGAAAAGTAAGGTTAGGAGTTCGATAGGTGGTCGAGGTATGATAGGTTAGGTTAGATGAATGCGGGGTTGATCGGATGAGGAAAGGTCAGGTTAGATATAGTAAGGTGTGGTTAAAGTTCGGCCAAAAACTCGGTATTTATGGACTCATAAATATAGCGCTTGGGCGAATTAACATGCTATTTTACGATTGCAAGATGATATACTGTCCTTGCAAAGTTAGTGTCAAATAGCGGGACAGCTTAGAAGCTCTCAATACTGCTATAATTCAAGGAGCATCCCACACAATTTCGCGCTTTGTGAGCGGTGAATATCGTTTTCACACTCCGGTGCAGTCTAAAACCCACTTAAATCTCGCGGTATAACGTCGCTGTTTGAGAAATTTAAATTGCTAATGAGAATTACTCAGCTATCATTACAGTTTGCGCATAAATTGCGAGTAGCCGTAATTGCCAAAAAAATGAGAGCGGAAATGAATCTCCCAGACACACAAAAACAGATATTTTTGGAGCTAGTATGTAATATCTGCATTAATGAGTTGTTTTAAAATTTACATCAGCAATTCTGAGACTTTTCAAAGTTTGAATACACTATTTGCGGTTGAACGATTTTTGCTGTCGGGAATAAGAATGGTCCTTGGAACACGGAACATCCGTATTTTTAGACACGAACATCCATAAATAAATATCCTAAAAAATGAGCCGCGGATATTCATAAAAGGCATAGATTTGGATAGACGGTATGTGGTTATTTTCCAACCGCGGTATAAGATTCTCCAGTGCTGGTTCGCCATCCACCGCATGCATCCAATACAAACTTTGCTTATTTTAAGAATATTTGACGAACATTAGAAGTCAAGAAAATAAGTCCACTTGATAATGTTAATCACCTTTTCCATGGTCGCAATATTAACATTAACGAATCATGCAAAATAATTTCTATCTTCCCGGTGACAACGCCCTCGGTAATATTTGCACAGTTTTCGCAATGCTGCATATGACACTATTTTTATCAGTTGAAATATCAGCCGCCTGATAGAGATCAATGTGGCTACGTTCAAACTCATAATTAAATAGCACTTTTTAGAAAACAATGTTTCCAGCATAAAAAATCATTTTTTTCAAATCAAGTGCATTTTCTTAGTTCAGTCATCTTCTGTCTAGCTTATTCCTACATACTAATGGCGTGTTTTTTTAGCTGTCTCCAAGAGCCACGTGCTTGCAATTAAAAATACCTTATAACAGCCCTTCGGGCGAAGCTCGTCCGTCTTGTACTGATATTCGTTCGTATTTGCGTCAACTTAAATCACAGCTTCCACATGATAAGTCTTACCCACTTACGTAGTGTAAGAATTTCAATTTTCATGTTGGATTCCTTGCTTTCCATAAATTTACTTTGTTTACAAAAATCTTTTTTTCTTTGCCCAGTGATTTCGTTTATGGGTTTAGATTTACTTAGCGATAGCCACATTCCACTCGATATAAATAAACTTTCCTCTTTTCTTTAATGAGTTAAGCCAATTAAGGCGAGCGCACCGCCGCGCCACTGCGTTATCTCTGCTCCATCCATAGACGATTAATCGGACCGTATCAACATCCCCATTCTCAGTTCACGGTGCACAGAAGCGGTGTGCAACATAGTAACCAAGCTTTCCGATGCGAAAAAGTTGAAACGCACTTGCTCACTGGCCATATCAGTACCCGTACTTCCTTAGTCCATGAAGCAAAACAAAATAATGCGGGCATCTCCGACGGGAAAAGTTCTCCATATTTACTCACTGACTCAGTTTTAAGACCTACTTTTTGATACACACGTTCCGAATCCCAATCAGAATTCAGCCAGACGCAAGATTTTAATTAGGTAAACTACTAGTGAGTCCGGGTTAGTTACTCATTCGACCAATAATTTTCTGGAATGAGACGCGGTTCCAGCGTAAAACTTCATTCTACTTTTTTGAATGATTATTCTCATAATGGAACAATGCGTAAACTCTCACTTTTTCTTTGTGAAAGGTCTTAAAATCACGGGTGATCATTAAAAACAATTTCTTTTTTGTTATCAGGTCCGAAATACTGACGCGCCGGTCAAGATCAGGGCGGGTAGCCCTGGTTCAAAAATACTCTTCGAACCATCCATGAGCGAATAAGTAAGTCAATATACCAAGTACCAATCTCCGAAGGACCTCCCTTTCAATTGACCGAAAGATTTGTTGCTGATTGTTGCATTGTCCATTGATTACCCAATTCAACAAATTAACTCACACATATTTAGAAATAATGTAATAAAAAAGGGTACATCCACGGAAACAATATGATCTCCTCACATCTTTTGGCCCCTTCTTTAGCAAGAACAACCACTTCCTATTTTTAAAAAATTCTATCAAAGTAAAACTAGAGAGCCTCTAAGGAAGAGAGGCGACAACTTGTTCCCGCGCTGTGCGCCGATTCGTGGGATGCATGAAACCAGCAACGCTGATTGGTGGGATGCAGGGTTATCGTTGCAGTCGACGCCCTCTCCCTATGAGGCTCTCTAAGTAAAACTTGTTCATCAGTGAAGGAAGATCATTAACGGGTTAGGATTGAAGAGTGCCCAAGTTTGAAGAAGCAGCTCGCCGCCACATGAATTAGTATCTTGATCTTAGTTCACATATCACGAATCTATTCTGTGAACAGCTAACTTATGGCTATTCTATTACGTACTGTTACGGCAGCGGCGTGTGTGACCTGGCCGAGGCGGCGGGGCGGCCCGGCCGGAGCAGGGCGACCCGGCCGGAGCAGGGCGACCCGGCCTGGCCTGACCAGGCCGGCGGTTCAATGCTTCTTAGATAAGATTGGTTCGCTGGGAAAGAATACTGCTGTAGGATTCCCATATTGTAGTCCGCGTTTTGCAACAACAGAACCGGTTAATGCGAATCTAGGCGGCTCAAGCGACTGGCGGTGCCCTGCTATTTATTACGGTCTCAACTCCGAGTGAAATATCGCGATATTAAACTATTGTGTGCTTGCGAAGCGATATGCTTCAAAAACGCATTTTTGGGTCAAAAAGTTTGAGTTTTTAAAAAATTGACAATTTTATCAAAGGTAATATTTTTGTTAGGCAGCTCTTTTACTGATGTATTAAAGTCAGTGAGCAACATTCTGCAATTTTTTAAACAGTGATTCTGCCAGTCTAGAAAACATATTTACCTTAACTAAAAACTACAATCATTTCATGGGGGAAAAGCAAAACATTAGAATTTTTTAAAAGCCTGTATCCTAATCGTTTATTTTAATCCACTTATCATTTCAACAAAAAAAAGAAAAAAGAAAACAAAACCTATAAAAATGTCTTTAAAACCATTACATTTAGAATATGCATAGATAAATTGACGGAAAATACATCTAACCTAATCGCACCTAAACAAGACACTAAATGAGATTTTAAGTGATTTTAGAGGGCTTTCTTTCTTGTATGCACCAAAGGTTTCCCAATATTTAGCTATTTTTCAAAAGCCTAATATTTTCACACGACGGAGGGAAAAAAATTACAGTATTTTGAATGATAAAAATATCAAGTCTACCTTGAATACAGATATTTTTCCTTTCTTAGAGTAATTTCTTGGAATCTGCAGGAGGTAGGCCTATTCACTGGTTTAGGGTCGGGAAAAAGATATACTCCTTTTGAATACATAAGTTCTTGGCTATTTTCATGTCTAAACTAGACCTGGAAATCCGCTTTTGAATAAATATTTTTTATCACCGAATTTTTTCTTTTAGTAATGAGAACAACAATCAGCAACAGAAAATCTGTTCAAAATGCATGTTTTGAAGGTAGATAAAATTTCAAATTCCGATGGAATCTCTTTCTCCTCCGCTATTTGCATATAATTGTTAAACCGTCAGACAAACCTTCGTCGAAGTAAATTAAATAGAGATAAAACCAAGATGAGACAATAAAATCTAAAAAGCGCGGACTTGTCCGAATAAACGTCATCGTAAAACCCATAGATGTGGCTACTCAACACAACTTTGTAAGACAGCATCTAAAATTAGAACGAGTACAGCATGCAAATAAATTCTCTTTTGTCGAGAATTTTTCACTCTAGATATTAGAATTAGCGAGGTTAGTTCCAAGGCTGATTTATGGCTTCCTGCAAGGCTACATTTAACCTGGAAAGGATGCATATTTTTTGCTCACTCTTCTTTTGACTTGCGTTTCATTTAAGACACGCACAGAATGTACCGAAGATCAAGTGAATGAAAACCTTCAATTCATATTCAAACTGGCTTCCGTACGGAAGAGAGGACGTGGGCGTAATAATATTTATTTGTCAAAATAAGCACAAGAAAATCGCGGTACATTGTTTTTTTTTCTTTTTTTTTTGAGTGTCTATTCACCCGACTGCCCTATTTAATATTAACTCGGTTGGGTTCGTGCGTTCAAGTCACCTCCCATTTAAATTGCATTAGGTTGGTTAAGTGCGTTCAAGTCTCCCTATATTAATGTATGTCGGGTCGATAGCAACAACCTTTTTTTCTACAATGAACGGGAACGAGTGTTTTTCGGAATACTTCTCATATGACGCTGGACTATGCGAGAAACCCGATCCTTGTCATCATAGGTTAACCCAACTGAAGTCATGGAACCTGATAAATTAGTTTGATTATCATTTCTTCGTCTGGGGATTCATAAACAAGTAGATGCGTTGTAACTTGTCTGTGCGCGCCGTCGCGCCGCGTTTCGTCGCGATTTCAATGCGCGCCGCCGCCGCCGAAGCCATGCGCTCTGTCAGATTTATAAGTCTTCATCCGAGACAACGACTCTCTAACAAGGATTGATTGGGATCGCGTCGGGCAGGTTCATACTCAGTCTATGGTTTCAGTTTCGAAATTAACCTCGATGATACTCATCGTTTCAGACTGGATGTGAGATCTTTCTTAGGTTATGATTTCTTTGTCGAGCCCCCTAGCGGCGGTTACCTCGTCGTTATTTATTGGCCTTCTAGTTCCGCGGTGGATTCACTGGACAGACATTTGTACACGGAAATATGTGTAGTTGCGTTAAGCTTACATCTTCATTGGACAAATGAATGAGCCCACAAACAAGAAACGTTGTTCAGTCTCTCATTAAGGCTTCCAGTTAAAAACTGAATTAATTTTTCGACTTCGTCGAAAAGTTTAAGAAAAAATATCAGAACTTAAGAAAAGTTATCAAAATTGATTGATCGAACTGAAAGAATTGATACATCAAATGAATATATAAAACAATGTGCTCTGAAATTTGATTGGTGAACTACGAAGCAAGCTGAACTGCAGTTATCGGTAATAAATGTAAACCTTCATTTTGTGGCAAAATCGGTGTTTGACACTTCAGAAAAGAAAAAGTTTTTTGAGAACTGTTGTTTTAGCAAAGGCGACACTCATAGGAAGCATTTTAATAACATTACAATATTCCAAAAAATTGTTTCATGGAAAATTTAGCCTAAACAATAAAAAACTTATGGTCAAGTTGTTAAGTCAAAATTAATAGCAGACCATCCATTCGACATACTGAAAGTAAATTTTATGAATTTAACATCTCTTGTGT
>Ga0058701_10002406_pt1 | contig 14156 bp, 5 predicted proteins | sample AgamicOrMae_FD_97039 | JGI IMG/M metagenome (GOLD analysis project Ga0058701, IMG submission 97039) | Agave microbial communities from Guanajuato, Mexico - Or.Ma.e | ecosystem: Host-associated > Plants > Phyllosphere > Phylloplane/Leaf | place: Guanajuato, Mexico | collected 2012-06-04 | reverse complement strand
CATCTGTATATAGTATTTTAAGCGAATTTTATAGATAGCCAACCATTCCATGTTTCTAGGTGGAACAAAATGTTCGTATATCTCTAAAAATCTCAGAATTGGCAAATTTTTTATACCATACCGACGATTTTAAAAACACTATTTTCCCCGCGACATGCATGAGGTGCCGCCAAAAGGGGAGCGGAATGCCAAAGGACCTTAGGCGCCTAATTCAAAGTCACTTCCGGAACTAGGCACTATTGTGTGTACTCTTGAGCCTCGAGTCTCTTAGGGCTCACTGTTGGATGACACTAAGGATGCGAAGGGATGATAAGGGTGGTGGGAGGTCGTCGCTGATGGAAGGCTAGTTAATGTTGGCACCTTTCATGACGCGTGTGTAGAGATCCCAAGAACTCGGTACAATCTCAAACAAAAGCTTCTCTCACTTGCTTGTCCGAACTAGTTAAAAATTACGCTTGTTGTCGCTGCCGAGATGCGTGTCGTCAAGAAAGGCGTAGGTCTGTTCCACCCGCCATCGGCAGAATATCTACTGCGAACCGAAAAATTCAAACTACGATAGGCCATTCGAAATAGGTCTAAAAATATTCCTTCACATGATTACCAACCCCGCGTGCTCCAAACAGGTATGCTCTCTACTAAACAGGTGTATTTTTATCAGTGTTCCGGTGGCTAATTCGCATCAATTTTCGTTATTTACAAGCCTTGCGAAAAGTTAGTTTCTTACCGCCAGAGGGCGGGGGTCGGTGATCAGCGGGTCTTGACAACTCGGATGAATTATGGTAAGATCTCCGCAAACTTTCGTTGGCGGTGCAGCTTAAGTGGAATCTGCATAAAAGTTGTATCTCTCCAACGAGCGCAGTTTAATAATTTACTCCGAGTTGCCTCATTGAAAAAGAACGACGCAGTGAAGTTGCTCGAGAAGTGTCTAGGCGCTGTCCGTCAGGTTTGAATTTCGTGGGCAGCGCTCAGAAGGTTGTCTCGAGCAAAACACAGGCATCTCATCGTTTTACATCAACTCACTTCAACCTTAACTAGCTTTAACGAAGCTATAATGCGAGAAAATTTTATCAAAACTATGCTCCTCTTTATCATTAGCGTGAAAAGCCTACTAGACGTATGTACATTTTTTTCGCCGGGGAAACATTTTTGTTCGTTTTATCATTTTCTGTCAAAATACCTTTATCGACTAAATAACTGTCCGTAATACTTTTGTCTTGAATGATTGTGGAACGGTACCATGAATGGAATTGAGGGTTTGCGTAAATTAAAGTTTTCTTCCAAATGAATTAGATAATTTCATTTTTTTTTTTACTTGCGGAGTATTTGATGGCCGGAGATAAACTCTTGGCGATAAAGTTAACTCGCCAAGTAACTGCATGTAACTCGTTTAAACTTATACAAACTAGCAACATTTGCCTGTATGATGATTTAATATGTAACGTAGAGTGATGCTGTAAAAGAATTCTAATTGGGGAAATCATAAGCCAATCGGTTACAGCATCGTGGACCAAAACGTGAAAAAATCGTATACTTTGAATTTTTTTCTCAGATTGGCTTTTTTTTTAAAAAAAAGAAAAGTTTTCGAGATCCTTAAAAAAAAGTTTCAATATATATATTTAAAAAAAAGCTAACGTTGTTGTTCGGTGCTGGGCGTAATCTCTTTGACGTCTCCCCCTCTGTGGCCCGTAACTGAATGGATTTAGATTTGAAACGAGTTGAATATGTCCTCGCCAAACAGGATGCAAGCTAAAGTGGAGATAGGAGACACGGAGACCAATGAGACGATGCGAGACAAGTTGAGCAGGAAGGGCGCGCAGTTTGAGGCGGATTCAAATTGACCCAAATAGGGCACGCCTTCGTTTGTCGAATAGGAGCGGAGCGTACAAGCGTTGCAGCTAGCTCTCTTACCATGCTTACAAATACAGTGCTTTTACATTGAGAGTGAGCTTTTCATCTCATGAAATAATACTTAGTCGTTTGGGTAATCCCATGCCAGTTTTGTACACGAATTCAATTCGTGTTCTTATTGGCTGAAAGATAGACCAATCAATAGCAATATCAAACGAAATTGCTCAGTGAGAACTTCCCGTATAGCTAAAAGTATTTCTATGTCTTATAAAAAAATATATTAATAATAAAAAAAGGAGGGTAACTATTTGACTATATTAGTTTCTTACGCAAAGTGAAGTACAGGACACCCCGATGTAGTTTTTTTTTGTTTGATTTCATATGTTCAATACGTCATTTTAGAATTCAAAAATTATTTGTCGGGTCAGACTTTGTTTCATAGTTTTGGAATTCGAGAAATATACCTTTTTGTAAATGGTTTGTACTGTGAGCTAAAAGGGCTTTTTTTTTTGTTCCTTGTTTGTATCTTAAACCAAGGATTCTTTCATGTTTCTTCTATCAAGATAAGATTCCTATTCCTAGAAGATACCTACAATGAAAAATATTTGGCTTTAGTCACAGTAGAATCAACCTTTTTTACCACAAAAAATTGTGGTTTTCACAAATAAGATACTGGGTCACCGAACTCCGTGGATTGGAAACTGATGTTGTATATTTCAAAATGCTCTTTAGAGCTAAATCCCCGAACTCGCAAAGAATGACTCGTGGACTCACAAACAGTCTTAAACTTGATCGATTCCTTTGCTCGTGGCTTCACTTTCTCTATGTTATCCTCTCCACCTGGATATCTCTTTGACCAAATGGGACCAGCTGCCCCTTTGATTAGCTCGCAGTCTCAAGTAAGCGGTCATCGTGTGAAATCTATGGCCACCCGCACAACCCTTTCCAAGATGTCCCAAACTGCCCTCCTGGTCCCCTCTTGGGTTTCCCTGGACCCACCTGGCCGTGCGTTTGGACGCTTCCGACTTATTATTGTGGGCAGAAGTGGGCCATGAGGGTGGAGCGGCTCCCCTCGCCAAATTTCGAAGTCATTTATGGGAATCCATTGGAAATGGGAAGATGACAATGCCATCAATAACGTTGGCCAATCAACCGGAACTGGGAGCCTCTGCGGGAACGCTCTGTTTTCAAATCTTCTTCAGTCAACAAAAGATATTGTTACCCTCGACGTGTAAGACGAAAGACTGCTGCACAGGGAAATATGTTGCTGATATTGTTGCTAGCTCCATTCTGAACTGATGATGAGCAACCTGTGATTCGTATTTGTACCTCCTTCTGAAAGTAAACCTATGGAGGGATTCGCTCGTTTAGACAAAAAAGAAAAAAAAAACTATTCCCTCGAATCTGATCTTGATCAGTTTCGTTTTGTTAATCGTGTGAAGTCCAACCTTCAATTTGTGAACATCACCCGGAAAATTTTAAGGGGTTTGATAAGTATATCTCAGAAAGCAACCAAGATATTCCCTGAACTTTTGTATTCAAGCAAGGTAAGGGCCTATCCGAAATGAGATATTTTATCATGAAAGAGAAACCGATGACGTGGAACCTTGCGATTCCCTCCCCCTGAATAGCATTAGGGAGTTCTGCGAAAAACGCAAATGAACATCCCATTTGCGCCTATTTTTCAGGCCGGCAGCACTTCATTATAAGTATAATTGAAAGATTTATTCCAAATTAAGGAACCAGGTGTAAATTTCCCCGAAATTCCTGGTTGGTTTTCGTTGAACGTAGTTGGTTATGTGTCTCACGAGGGAACATCTCGGACCATAGGATTTCAGACCTATCGTCGAAAATTTGCAGATGCATTCAAAAGATGCTAGAACTTGCGTGATAGAAGATGAGTAGAAAAATATGCTAGAACTTGAAATCAGGTGTGGATATTTACAAGTGTCCCTGCTACAGAGCGTTGAGGTTGGCAATTCTACTCCCCCCTCACCATGTGATGACATCTTAACAAGTGAGGGGGGAGAGGAAGGCTCAACTTTAACTCTCTGCGGCACGGGCGCTTGTAAATATCCGCACCTGATTTCAAGTTCCTCCATATTTCTTAGCCTTACGAACGCATCTTCAAATATTCAGAGATCCAAAATTCTATGGTCCAAGATGTCCCTTTGTTAGACCCCCGACGCAATTTATCATATAGGCAATCTTTGCTCCCAACGAGGTGACTCCAATTAAACCTGAGTTATAATAAAAAAAGAGAGAAAAACTGGCAATTTGCCTCACTATCTGATCGCCACAAAAGCATATCCGTGCAGCAGCCGGACACGAGAAAAATTTTGCATCGCCAAGGTTCAGCAACCTCTGGAATTGAAGTTGAGGTGGAGCGGGGCGGGCGTTGGAATGCCCCGCGCCGGTTACGCCTGGGCCGTTTTTCAGGACAGCCGCCTGGATCTCCCGGATGTTCTTGCTGCATACAGGTCCATCGGCGAGCCTCTCACCGGAAGCTTAGGATCCCGTCATGGCCTGAGTCCCCTTTAGAACACATCGACCACACTCATGTCGTCGTCATCTCCATGTTTATGATCAAAACTCCTTCCTCTGAAGTAAGCAATTACTAGAAACAACTCACTTCTTGTGCTAAAGCTGAGTCTCAGGTATCACCTAGTGTCATTATTAAGCATTCGTAAATCGAACCAAGGTTGCAATTTGGTCGGAGCGGATAGGAGAGATCTCGTGGTTGGTGTGGTTCTGGCAGTTTATTCACCTCTGTCGGTGAGATCGGGCGGAGTGACGGTCATCGGAGCGTCATTTCTACTTTTCCAAATGACCAAGATTACTGCGATGGCCGTTCGGACACAAAGGACACTCGTAAGCGACTTCCGGTGGCTGTCTCGTCGCTCATTTCGCGAACGGACTCTGGTTGGCCGTCCGTGGCGCCTACTGGACGGTCCCAGCGCCGCCCAGCGCCGGCTGGCGCTCAGGCGTGACTGGATGATGGACTTGGTACCGGATTCGGGGACTTGAGTACCGGTGAATCATGGCAACGAAATTACAATTTCAAAATAAGGCCGTCCCGTCCGGTGAGCCGACCAGGCAAAAAGTTTCGGCTGTTTCCGTCACGGAATTTTGAGAAACCGCAAAAAACGGGACAGAAAGCTATGGTGCTTCGTGAATCGAGAGCGGATTGATGTTGTGTGGAAATTAAGTTTTTTTTTTCTTTTCCATGGATACACGACTTCGATGAGGTTTTCTTAAGGTGCGAATCCGTTGCATTCTTGATGATGCCTGAAGACGAAAATTGAAACATTGCCAATATGTTGGAAGAGTGAAGTTCAGGCTCACGTTGCTCCATCTTCTTCTCGTATTGAAATCCTTTGTAACACACTGTGAGTCGTCAAATAATTTAAAATCAGATATCAGATATTTGAAGGATAAAATAAATTTGGAACTGTTAAGCTTCCTTTAGAGACGGCCTATACTAATAGAAAAAAAAATCACCAGTACCAGTAAGCAAGTTTGACTGACTCGAACTCTCTTCATTACAGAAGTGTTAAACTATCACCTAGCCGCTCTTACCTCAATGAGCTTGTTTGCACGCAATGCGAATATTTAATCAAAATAACTTAATTAAAATAATAAAAATCTAAGAATCCCTCGAAAATAAATATATTTTACGTAAAAATGTCAACTACTGTTGACTTACTTTAAATCAAGAATCTTATCATGTCTATATCACGTATCTGCGGAATTTCAACCTCACAAATATTGATATTCCTCTTCAAATCGAAATTTTTTAGCCTTCCGTGAGCTTATATCGGTTTATTACTCAACTCCCTTCGGGGTAAGAGCATACGCTTTTTAGCGTTCGGTTTATCACTCTAAAGACGAGAGATTAAAAAATATCTTTATCGTTACTTAAAACTCCAATGCGAGAGCCGTACGCAGCTTGCTAGCTTATTGCGTGTAGATAGGCGATCAAGTGTATCTAAAGATGGCGCTGGTGGGAAGGCTGGTGGGCAATGGTGGGCTGTGGCTCCTCCTTCGCCTCCCACTTCACTTAGGCCCGTGCAGCGCGGCGTGTCCGAGGCGTCTTGGTGCCCCCTCCTACGACGCCACGAGACCATGCCGTGCCTCGCTTAGCTGCGACTTCGGCGTCAGGACTGAAATGACCAATGGCCAATGGCAAACCTGATGGCGCTTCTTGTGGGGGAAGAAAATGGTGCGGGAAAAACGCCTCGATCAAGGCAGTGACGCTGTTTTTTTCTTCTGCTTGCTTTGAGGTCCCAAAATGGGTGGTCGGTACTTTGAAGCAGAGACATAGTTGACCACGTTATCGAGAACGTCGTCCGTCATTTTACAAACATAGCATAGAAGACATTTTGCATAATTATTAACTTTTCAAGCAAAACCTTGTAAATTTTCAGATTGTGTTTTTTTTTCAGTTTCATTAGCATTATTTAATGCTACTTCTATTCATTGTTTTTTTTGTTTTTGTTTTTTTGACGATTTCTTCTTTGATTTTGGCGGCTACCTCTTCGACGATTATCTTTGAACTTAACGAGCCTGATCTCCGCTCAATCTATATTGAACGAACTCCTCTCGATTAACTGGAAATATTAAGTAATTAATGAGAACTTAATTTTTATGTATTACAATTAGGGACTCAATCTCAATTTTGAGCAAAACTCGATTATTGCACACTATTTTAACAAGAAAATGCTATTTTTTCAGTTGTAAAAACTTTGCTAGAACTCTACCGGCGCAAATCGACGAAGTTATGTTTTGAACGGGTTTCACAACTGGTGCAATTTAAAACACTCCAGACCTTACAGATGTGGTTTGTCTTGTATATTTGGTGCGAAAATGTCAAAACTCACAAGGTGAAAGAATTTCTTTACGACATTTTCGCAAACGTCGTTTCTAAAGAGCATTTCTAAAGTTCTCCTCTAAGAATATCGAGCTGACTCTTTTTACTTAACGATGCAAAGAGCTAGCACCCAGAATCACGTTAAATCTTTGAAATTAGCTGAATTACGTCAGTCCTGTGAAAAAAGATAACAAACGTGACCTTTCGCACGTCCTTTGTGTAACTTACTTTTTTGCGCTGCGTTATTTTAGTCATCGTTAAAATATAGCTCACAATATCAGATAATGTGACTATTGTTTATCGACATGAACTTTGTATTAATGTAGTAATAAAATAATACGTGAGCGGAAGTTGTAGTGAGATTTTTTCTCGTATAGGGTCTTTGACTGGGTATTTTGTTAGAATGTAATGAACAACCATCATGATTTCTGTCACTTTGTGCTGTGAAAACAACCTCCTGTTTAAGGTAGTCTGTTACCTTTTTCTTGCGAAGGCGAGAGGATGAGCGCCATTTGACATTTTTTTAAGATGCGCACATTCATAACCATATCAATAAGTCTCGCAGAGAGCTTTCCAATGATGTGTTCAATGATGTGGTTATTGACAACAAGGATATGTCTTCATCTGTAAGACGTTTGATGAGAAAGATGCGTCTAGTTAGACGTTTCTGTGTCCTCAAAGACCAGTTTATTCTTCATGATGTGTCGCGTTGGTGCATCTTATTTGGCTTCTTCTTCACCGGTCCTTGATTACCTTTGAGACTCTTTTCAGATCTCTTTTCGTTTTGCGTCCATACACATTGACTTAGACAAAGAAGTCATGTAAAACCCTCTGCGATATAAATGATTTCTGATGCCAAGACATTTTTTTCTTCGTATAATGGCAAAACATTTATTTTTTACGCAATATTTTACTTTCCCGATAGAGAAAGTATTGTTTTTTCTTGCCTCTAGAAAATTTTTCTCACTGCAAGTAAGAAATGATTGTGCCAAGAAAAAAATCTTGCTGCAAGGAAAAAAAAATGTTTGGTCACCATACCAAGAAAACATTTTCTTGGCATCAGGAAACATCCAGTGAGTGCTGTAATGCTTCTCTTCATATTTAATTTTTCAAGAAACCGTGTAGGCCTTGGGAAAACCTTGGAAATAAAGAAAAATGGCCTTATGAAACTCAGCTTCGGTCACGTAAGGTCTTCCTGATGCTGGAGCCGAGCGCTCCGAAAAAAGAAGATAAAAGTGGACATAGTGCGGCAGTAAACAGCACAGAAACGGAAAAGGAAGAAGAAAAAGAGGACAGAGCGAGGGAATGGTGCGGCGTCTGTGATTGGCTCGACCGGATCTGCAAGGCCCAATCATTGGCCTTGAAACGTTATTACTCGGGCCAAAGATTCGTGACGCGAAATGATTTCGTTGTCCTTTTTTACGCTCTCTCTCAACGCAAATCACATCCGACTTATGGACTGCCAGCACGGCATGCTCCGACGTAAACAAAGGAATGGAAAAATACCGAGAAAACAGTAAAACTCCCAGAGCAATTTTATTTATTTTTTTAAATAGAAAATTACATTTAGATTATAGAGTAGAGGTGGAGAGAAAAACATAATGTCCGGATGTGATCCCGCAAAGTCGGAATGGCGTGTTAAGAGTTGCAGTACTACTGGGTTTTGAAGCTGTAAACATGTGATGTAGGAAGTTTTCAGACAAAACCGCAACTTGAAACGTACCAAACCTACGCCGCACCTTTCCTTTTTTATCTCAAGATAGAAAATTTGGTCGGAGGATATTTTCTTCTCCATTCTAGTCATCTAGACTAGTTACTCAAAAATATTAGTTATTGTTGTGTCGTTTCGTAGACGTAATCTGGGTGGTTCGAAAAACTCAAAGTGATTTTTGTCACAGGTGTTCGAATAGAAACAGCCATGGAAATAGCATGAAAGAGTGGTTCTAAGACCACAAGTCGGTTGTGTTTTGTCGCGAGGATAAGTCTCTATCTAGGACGCACACTTGAGTTTGCACACCGGTCACTTTTATCTGAGGGACACGTGCTTTGATACCGTTAAACGAAATATCAGGTCGCACCTGGCTCAAAGGCACAATACGTCTCAGTATCTTATGAGCTGTGGGAAAATTGTAATTATCGGTCAATGGCCTCTATATTTCCTACACTTATATTTTGTTTCAAAGTACAAATGCTTTTGACCTTTTTGTGCTTATGGAAATCTCAAATAATGGAAAAGAATTTGCAAAAAAAAAAAATTGGCCAAAAATTTTTTTGATTGATATTTTGAAACTAATTCGTTGCTCGTTTAAGGAAAAGTTGAGGTTTTATTTTTTATTAAAATACATACATTCCTCGAAGATTTCGATTGTTGAGTAAATATTTGCGGGTGGTCAAGAATTGCGTACGCGGCTGGAATGGCTTAATAATAAGCATTCTTATGGAATATGTTGAGATGACGCATTTCTTTGGGATTGGCCGCTCTAAAATTTTTTACACTGGAGAGAATCTTGCTGAAAATATTGCAGAATCAATTCCTCTAAAGGGGAAATGGTCCTAAATACTCTTAATACATTTTAAAGGTTAAGGAATTTCGTTTTTTATCGTTTTTTTACTGTTTTTTTAATGTTTTACTTAAAATAAAATTGAGATATTTATATTAAATTGTTTACCGGTAGTGTTAATCAAACAAGGGGAAAACAAATGGTGTTCGTGTTCTACATAGGTAGATGTTGCTTAATTTAAGTCCTTGGTGGTTGTATGAATATTCTTGGGAGAAGCTTCGGGTTGGAAAGAGCAAGCGGCTTGTGGAGTATGCGGGCGACCTCCGTCAGCCCATGTGTGTCTATGTCCCCCTTATTTCATTAAAGTGCCTTCCCAACTATGCCTTTCTTGCCGACCAAGATTGCGACCGACTCGATTTAATCAGAAGGTCGTCCGCTCCTCTCCACGACCGCTAATAACCACTTTTCCGGACGAGTGCACATCAACTCCTTCGATTTCCACTCCACGTTACTTGAATCAAGTGTTTTGTTGGCGCAGCGAAACTTTTCCGGAAAATCAGAGCCGCTAATTTTTGTTGCAAACAAGTTTAATGTGACACGCTCTTTTTGTTAGGACACTTTGTTTTTCTTTGAGCGACAGTTAAAATATTTTTCGGGGAGGATAAAAAAATCTCTAGTCCCTGTTGCTCCTTTTTCGCGGATCCTTTCTTCAGATGGCCAGGCACGCTCGTTGAGTATTTTGTCTGCTCGCGATTTCTCAGGGTTTTTTTAATGATTTTTTTTCTTTTATCAATTGACGTAAGAAGAAAAAAGAGATGATTTATTTGGCTTACTGTATCACTGAAACTAAACAAACACCGTCTACATCGAGTCAGGTCTTTTTTTTTAATAATAGTAATAATAAACTAAACAGTTCGGTGTTGTCAGTTTAAGCAACGATCAATCATTATCGCAAGTTTTCCTCTCCATTCCACTCACAACCAATTCTGTTCTTGTAAAAAAAGAAAATATTAAATCATTAATATCTCATTCTAAGCATTAATCAGCACAAGCAAAGACTTTGTTATGTTTTAAGTCGACTGCATATAGTAAATTTGAAGTATAGCATTTCCCACTTTTGTGTTTCACTTGTAGCTTTAGGAAGCGCCGAAGTCCACCTCCCGCATTCGCATTGTGTAGGGAGATGTCTTTGGCGTGCGGTTTTGGTTGGGCGAAGCATCTTTCGATAGGGAGGAATCGCGCGTGTGTTCCGTGAGATCAAAGTGCTTAAGAAAGGACATTTTGTGGAATCTTCCATCTTACGGCAAATGCATCACGCGGCGCAGGACCCTGCGTTGGAAGCGTGCCTGCAACGCATCCTGAAGGACCGTTTAAGACTGCGGATTACGCGTTTTATGTCCACCTTTTGTGGCCGTTAGTAGATCGGCGTTGCACCGTTGATGGGAGGTCCAATATTCTTACAGAATTTTATCTATTAGACTCAGAAGTTTTTTATTTATTTTTTTTTGTTCGGAAAAGAGCAGAGTAATGATAGAAAATACACCGGTTTCAAACACTCCCAAACCCTTTTAGTTAACTGTGCAGTTGAATCGGGAACAGGTCGAATTTTTTGTCAATTGTTAAGAGCTATCAGACGAAATGGCTCGGTAAGAGCCATTTCGTCAAGAAATCAAGAGGTTTCTTTTAATAGGCTATTTATTGCAAGGCCTATCTAAAATTTTACAAATAAATAAATTGAAAGCTATTTCTTCGTCTTCTTTAACTCATGGACGTCCGAAAAAAATTGGAGTCAAACATCATCATTGTGAAGATCTAGACGCCGTTTTAGTCAGTCCCATTCCTGTTCTAGGGAGCACCATTCCCTTTTTAGACAGTCCCATGCCTGTTTTCCATTAAGGTAAAACATAAAAAGAGCGTAATTTGGTTACTTCTGAAGGTAACCCTTTCAATAACCGCATTGAATGCTCGCGACGAGACCTTTCCATTGAAATCGTTGTTGATAGATGTATCTTCAATTATAATGAGATTGTGCTTTTCCCCTGTTTGCCTTTCATGCCCAAAACATGGAACCACCTAGAACAGAGGTTAGTATTTAGTAAATTTGAAAACTTTGAATGAGCATTTTGTATCTTTTTTTTTCCTTTTTCCATAGTATTATAGAGTATTATTATTTCAGATAATGTTAATTGCTCGTATATTTTTCTTTTCATTTTATGTTCTTTTTTTACTGTTGGATACTAAATGCGAAAAGTACTTGGTCTGTTTTGATTCAGCCTGATTAAAAATTTAATCAGTGTTCATTATACAAACTGATCTTAAAAACTGGTCGTTTGTTAGGATATCGCATACTGATTAAATTTATGTTCAGGCTGAATCAGGCTAAACAACGCTCTTTCACACGGGATGTTATTTGAATCATGTAGACAAGGTAATTATTAAAGATGCTGCATCGTGGAAAAGCGAGATCTTGGAGATGCTTATTAGGTGTCCTGAGGCGGCGTCGCGGGCTTTTGTGTCTCGATTGCAGCGCGGCTCCGACGGCGTGGTGCGGCGCGGCGGCGCTGCTTGGCGCCTGGCGCCTCACGAAGCGCCTGTTTGAAATTGGCGCCGGCGCCAGCGGTCCGTCCGCGTCAGCTGTCAAAATGCCCCGCTCATTCTTCAACCCTTTGACACTCTTTCCATCTTTGCAGCCAAAGTCGTCTCCTCTTTCTTTGTTGCCAGATTAGACTTTCTTAACAATGCGATGCTTAACAATGAGCCGCCTGCCAATGGTTCTCGAGCCCCGATTCCTCCGGCTGTCCACTGCATCTGCCCACACAAAATGCGCGCAAAACGTGACCCATAAATCGGAAATAACTACTTAAATAAGTTCGATTTCAAAGAGGTATCGCTCGATTAGGGAAAAAAAAGGAATTTTATCCTCTGGACGAACATATTGCTCATTATGATAGTAAAAGTTATGGGTGTTTGTCAAAAGAAAGGAATCCTTATATCCGAAACCCGGTTCTGATAGAAAACATCTCGCAATCTGACTGGCTGAGACGCCTTTTATTTCAAAGGGAAGAAAAAATGTGTCTCCGGATTCAACATCTCGAAAATAATTAAGTCTCGCAGCAAAAGTCTTGGCAAAAAAAAAAAAAAAAAATTTGAGGTAGAGGTTTTTTTTTCAAAAAGAAACATCTTTTATGGGGATTATTTTAAAAACTTCTCCAAAGCCTTTTTTTTCTTTCTGTGAGTGAAATCCTATGTTGGTGCCATAGGTCGGTGTATAAGTCACGTTCGAATGACAGTCTTCTGGTACATGATCAGCTGATTGTGATCTCAAACTGTCATGGTGACACAGTACTTGTACACCCCTGCAATGGACTAACGTTTCCAATATCGCAATGTACAAACGTTTCAAAAATCGTAATGGACACTATAAGCGATATTTTTGGAATGCCACAGTTCCAAGACTAATTGTCCGAAAGGTTCAATGGTAATAGTAAGGCCTTTTATGAAGATGTGACGTTTCCCGTATTTTTGATCATTTTCAATGCACACAAGCGATATCAACGAAAAGCTTTCAAGACTATCCAGTGATACGGCTGTAGTTTATCTTGAAAGCACTTGCTGTTGACGAGTACAATGAAGATCCTAGTGTCGCTTTCAAATCGAGAAACTTTTTGTTACTAGAAAGTTATTTTGGCAATACCAGAGAACTTACCTGACTGAGCTCTAAGTCCTCCGTATTTAAAAGCACTAATATAATCATCACAAATACCGAAAAAATGAAAGTCACTTCGTGAATGCGGCAGGACTCATGATCTCAACTGTACAGCTCTGCGCAAAGTGTCATCTTACAATTAGAGCATCGTTGCTATTTAGTTAACGATTGGAACAAATGATGTTCTAACACAGCAATCTCTTTTTCCCGGTGAGTTTTCCGTGGATTCATCCCTTCTGCAGGTAACTTTTGATTTCTATTCAGCCGAAGCTCTGAGACCTCGATTAATAACCGCAAAGTAGCCAAACTCCGACCTTTGTTCTTTTGTGGATCATCTGCAAAAGCTGTGCAGCTGTGCAGCTGTGCGTGCGCTGATCAGTTTCCTTGCAGTCCCCTCCCTTTTAACAGACGGGTCGGATGTACCCCGTTGTTGGCAAACACGGACCCCCTTAGGGGTTACCATTTGCCCATATCAATTTGCGTAGGACCGCACGGCAGTGGGGGAAGGGAGTGGGGAGGGGGAGCGGGAGGGGCAATTCGGTTAATCGACCACCTTTTCATCTTTTTGTTAGCATAAACACATTTCATTTATTCCGGACCAGATCATCAGAAATTTCACCTCTATTGAAATATTTTCGTGTCCACTTCAATATTGTATAAGAAAGCATTCGCATGATTACTGAATATCGAATTCGCATCTCTTGAAGAGTATCCTCATGTTCATCTCAGTCGGGGAGGACGGCCGGCATTCCCACGTATATTTTTGAGAACGGACGTTGAGGCGTTTGGTTTCTAACTAGCTTTAAAGACAAGTATTAACAGTAAGATGAGGTCTAACGTTTTCAAAGTCAATTCACCATATTTGCCAAAAATTTCCTATGTAAAAACAATTTTCCTTTTTAGATGGCTCTATTCTTGTTTTGGTATGAAGGTAATAAGGAGAGCGAAATTTTTTTGGTATCTCTATGATAAACCAATCAATGCACAACAAGAGCAAATATAAAGCACTTAGCGAAACCGTTTTGTCGATATTGTAATGGGTGTATCTTCAAAAACAACTGAATTACGTTTCGTCCCTGTTTTCTTTCACCCAAAACCGGTTTTGGACTTCCTAAAAAAAGGGGCTGTTTTCACTGTAAAGGTGTTTTTTAATTATATTTTAATAATTATTCTAAGTTATTCACATCAATCATAAAAAATATGTGTGATAAAACTTTGAGACATGATTTTT
>Ga0058701_10002405_pt1 | contig 14156 bp, 11 predicted proteins | sample AgamicOrMae_FD_97039 | JGI IMG/M metagenome (GOLD analysis project Ga0058701, IMG submission 97039) | Agave microbial communities from Guanajuato, Mexico - Or.Ma.e | ecosystem: Host-associated > Plants > Phyllosphere > Phylloplane/Leaf | place: Guanajuato, Mexico | collected 2012-06-04 | reverse complement strand
TGATTTCGACAGCATAAGGTTGCGCCCCCTGCTGGCCGGTGGAGGCCTCGAGAGGACTGCGTTTTCGCATATGTTGATAGTTTCCGCCATGTGCTCATTGAGAGCGGAGCTTGGAGGTGCGCGGGGCTGGGGCTCTTGACGTCAGATGTGCGCTATATCGGGCGTGGCGGCCGCCGCCGCCGCCGCCGCAACGCAGCCGCAAACGCAGCCGCAACGCAGCCTGCTGGCCTCTCGGCGGTTTGCGTTCTGTCAACGGGAATAGGTGAGGGACATGACCGGTCGCGCCGCCGCGGCGTGAGGCTGCGTTGTCATGAACACCCCGAAGATCTTCTGGCCGCGTTTCTCTTGGCCGTCGGACTGACTTAAGTGGTGACTGATCTACCTATTGGTCCGTGCGCTACTCAATTTGAAATTTAACAAATACTGTCGATAAGGCGACTGGAGCGCAGCACCGGAGCAAGTTACAAAGCCCCTGAGGATTTTCTGAAATGATGCAACTCCCTCGACACGAGTGCCATGTGTGTTACCTCCTACGGGCTGAACCCCAAGATTTTCAACACCTAGTAGGCAACACGCACAGCACTCATGTCAAGGTGATTGCATTCTCGTTTCGGAAAACCGTCAGGGGCTCGTAACTTGCATGGCGTGTCACCTAACCTAGCAAGTCATATGTCGCTTCGGCGGCAGTGCGACCGTGCTAATATAAAAAAAATTCCTCAAGGGGTAACACTTAGCTGGAAATCTGTACACCGGATATCTGGATATCAAGGATATCAGCCGGATATCTGAGGTATAATAAACGGATTTGAATAGAAAATCGACCAAAATTCAATTAAATATCTGACAGATTTCAGTAGAAAATTAAAATATATCTGCTGGATGTACCTAAATATTAATCAGATATCAGTAGACAGTGGTCATGAGAGTACAAAATTTGAAAAATCGCTGATGTTCAAATTTGAAATTCAATTTGAAAACAGCTATGTTTCGACCGAATAGAAGAGCTTGATATCAAGGATATCAACCGGTTATCAGCTGGATAGAGTTGTCACCGCTTGTAATTCCTGTTGAGGGAACACCTATACCCATTTTGGAGCAGTGAAGATAAAACGGTACAATAACGTGTTTTCATTAAATTTCAAGATAGGCGCACCAACAGCCATATCAATAGAAGGCACTCGCCGAGCCCTTTCCATTATGCCTGTTTGTGGGCCTATCTGAAAAACTAGTGAAAACACGACATAGTCCCGTTTTACCTTCACCCCATCATAGGCATAAGAGTAACAGGAATCAGCATTATTCATCGGTGTGGTATCCAGCTTGGCGACTGGGGCTTAGTTCTAGCTCCTTCCGACTTGGCTGCGAGATGTAGAGTAAAAGAGGTAGGAAATGCGAACCTGTGACTACCCCTCCTGCCTTGGGATTCCTCTTCTCTTAAAACAAAAGGCTTTGGCGTGCCGTATCAGTGTCCGCGATCTCATGGCCCTCGTCTCGTCTCGCCCCGCGCCGTCTCGTCTTGCCACGTCCCAACCCGCCCCGTCCTCCATATGCAACAAATCAAATTTGGGGACCTGCCAACCTCAGCCTCTTCCCTCTTGACAGGGCGCGGGCTCTTGGCGGCGGCCGCGCCTCGCTTGCCGATACTTTCTTTTAAGAGATTTCGCTCTCAAAGAGACGCTTGTCACTCGGAACACTGACTTTTTTAGCATTGAAATGAATCTGTCGTCATTTCATTTTACTTTCCTTAAGGATGTTACCTCGCGGTGACAAAACGAAGCTGGAGAGGTGAAATCGACTCAGTTTATCCTCTCATAGTTGTAAAATTAAAACAACTTTCACCATCTAGTCTCCGAATTTGGGCTTGTCAAAAGTAACAAAAAATACACGGTGATATATTGGGACCTCATTAAAGTGCATGATCGAAAAATTTAGTTATACCTAGTGAAGACAAGAGAAAAAAATATTACTTTCAGTTTGAACCCCATTACGAAATTTTTGAGTTAGGTTAATTTTTTTCTGGTGTCGACTTGTCGGCAGCAGTATCTGCTGCAAAGAAGTAAGTTACGTTTGACTTGTCGATAGCCGAGTGGTGCGATCAAAGTGAGCCTCAAGACACCTCCTCTAACTTAATTTTACTAAACCTAGATGTATCTTATATACGTAACTTTCCTGGTTTGAAGTTATTAATCCTCATCAAGTTATGAAAGATTTAGCCAGGGTGAAATACAAGGTGGAAAGCCAACTCTTAAAACTTAGTGTGGGAAAATGTCGCGTCCGACGAAAGATATTGTTTTTACTTATCTTTAAAGGGTGTTCGGTAGCATCAACCTTCCTGTTTTTAAAATTAACCATTCCACCATTCAAAACAGCTGTCTAAAATTACAATTTTCGCATCGTTTACATGCATAGACCGCTAAAAAGTTGCGTCAGTGAGCTGGTAGTTAACGCTTTTAACCCTTTTCGGGCGAGGACGTTTTTCAACGAAAAAGATTCCATTTACGCAGAGCGTCACAGGGCGAGCACGTTTCGCACTCATATCTGCATTTTGTCGTCAAAGGGTCTCGTTGGGAGAGAGGGCTGCACTTACGGATCAAAGAGATGTTCAAGGGCGAGGTATACCAAACGACTCGTCCGAGTTTACACTACTGCCGCCCCATCTGGTGACGGATCGTATAACCAAAGTGCTATAGGCCCCAAGAGATGCTGGAAAGTGGTGCAACGCTTTCCTGCATGGACCCTTTCAATTTCTATTCCTATTCAATATATCCGCTGGGAATGTTATGCGCAGCTTCACCAAAAGTCCCCCGACTCGCGGTGTCAATATTGCAAGAGCGCCGCTCATCGTGGTGTCAATAACGAATATCCATTGACACAGAGCGTAGTGCCGATAATGATTTTCTTTCAGTTTCCGTGTGGTGTCGACGAATAACTGATTTGTCTGAAAAGATATGCGATTGGCGGGTTTTCAAATCAGGAATATTGGTTTCGACCAACAATTGACAAGAAAGACACTTGAAATTTTGATTTTTTTTTCCGAGACATTTTGCTGTTATTACACCATAAATTTCAAAAATAGAAATTCCTATATTTTTTGTCTCACTTTTTTTTTTAAGCCCGCCACCTTTCAGGAGAAGGACTTTATAGTTTTTTTTTCAGTACATTATGAGTTTTAACGATAATCAGCCCTAGCCCTCCATGTGAAATTAAGATTGGAAGGTAAAAGTTGGTTAGGTCATTGTTGTGTCTTGTTTCGCTACTGCTTCGCCCAGTTTGGCTTGTCAGATTAAGTTTAGGGCTTATCTTGAACTTCGCTCTAGAGCGAGTTGATGAGCAGCTGCTCATCAACTTACAGACGATAAAAGACCAAACAATTTCTATTCTAAACCTTTTTAAAACAAAGAGTGTCAAATGAGCTAAAAAAGTAGTCCATAATTTAGATTTTGAATTTGATGAAATATTTTCTTTTTGCGTTGGTGATTTTCAAGATCTGGTGAACAATTTCGAAAAGTAATTTCGTCAGTTAGGGAAGCGGTGCCGAGGGTTTTTCCTAGGGCTACACGAGCGTACGATGCAAAGATGGCCTCGAAATGGAAGCCATGCGCCATGGATTTTGAGGCGCTCGTGAGTGTTTATTTACAGTGAAAACCAACATTAGGAGCGAGAAGCTCACTTAACGCACCTAACCAGGTAAACTTTCCGCCGCAAAAACTATACCGCTCTGACTCGAAAAGACGCTTGCCATAACTTGAGGAGATAACGTAACGACATCTAGGCTCAGATTTGCGCCTCTCCCATTGAATTAGTTCTCTTCTTCCCCATTAACTATTCCCTAAAGGAAACGATAACTTTGCCAAAAGTTTCTAGATAATTTCAGAGATCGGCCGTGAAAGCAAGCCTTAGGCGAATCTTTTTTGCATATCTTTAGACGATCTGTTGAGGTGTTTAATTGAGAATTCGTGCCCACCCGCCGTACTTCTTCGATCAATTAGAAACTGTGCAGTCGGCACACGAGCTCGAAGTGAATAGGCAACAGGGACACACTGGTGTGGCGTGTGTTGCCTACCCCCGTATCCGTCGTGTGGAGCATGGCGTGAAAATGCGACTTTGCCAAGCCTTTCCCTTTGCCTTATGTTCTCATCTAACATCCATGTTCAATACATATATTGTCATGCTAAGAAAAGAAGAGTTTTACTCTTAAACTGGTTTAACCTTAAACCGTAAAAAAAGCGGGTTACAACAAAATATCTGTCCGCCTGCCCGTATACGCCCATCCTTTTTTTTTTGTTAGGTGGTAAAAAAGCTATCCGAAGCTAAAGTTTTGGAGAATTGTGCCCCCCCCCCCCCTTTTTGTAAAAAATTTTACCTTTACGAAAAAACAAAACTTCTTTCCGTATTCCATTTTTTTTTTACTCAAGATGGCACGGTGACCCATACCCGCATTGACGCGAAAAATCAGCAGTAGCTGTCGAACGGCAGTAATACCACTGATTTTATCAGACTTTGAATTTTAAAGATTTCATTTTTACATCTTTGTTCCACCTGTCGTCAAGCTAAGCGGAGGCTCGCCGGCACTTTACCTAACCTAAATTAACCCACTACCGCCCAGTGATGCCGTTCGGAAACAGAAAAAAATATTTTAGAGGAGCTTTTTAGTTCATTATTGTCACAATTTAAAAAATATTACCCCACTAGAAACCTGAAAATTAATAATTTAGGCATTTTCCAAAGCTTAAAACTGCTTAATCTAATGGGAAAAATCCTATGAATTTCTCTGAAACTAAATTTCATTCCAAATACTTTGGGCTGTTATGGGTTATTAACCTGTCCAACGGCCACCGAGACGCCGCTCCCTTCTGGCGGCAAGTTAGAACACAGGAGTCGAAAAATGCAACCTCTTAAATTTTTAGTGTGTTTTATCCTTGGTTGTCGAGATTCTGATTAATATCTAGCCGAAGAGATGAGCCACAGATTTCGTGATGAATGCACCCTGCGGGCTGGCTCTCGTTGCCAACCCAATTTTTCACGGAATTTGGGCATTTCCGCAAACCTGAACAAACGAATGGTCGCATTTTGACGGACGGACTATTTGTGTCGAACGTTTGAACCGCATTTCCTCTGGTAGCTGCTGCTGACGTCAGCACTCGCTCTGATACCAAGACCGTTGCCCCCAGAGACGCTCTTTCGCTGCATTTTTGTGCCTCGTATTGCTTTTTAATGGCGAAAACACGCTAGAAATAATTTTGCAAAAAGCCCGCCAGAATGCAATCGGCAGTTAACCTTCTCCGCATCAGAACAAAGAAAGTTTTGGCCTTCGTTTGAACACATTTCAAAGTGATTCTTCAGGAAAGGATCACTGATTTCTTTTCATTGGAATGAATTATCTCAAGATCTTGGTTCTTGAAACTTGAGGGACATTTTTTCGGGACAAAGTAAATGAGGTGGCAAAGCTCCGATTCTGCGAACAGGCAGATTCTTGTTTTTTTATGTTTCACTTTGCCCGAGTTGAAAAATGAAGCCTGATTAAGACCCCAAAATGCTGTTTTGTCCCAAAATGAGGTCTTACCTGCGCACAAGCGTAGGCAAGTGGGGGTCTTGATCAGGGCTTAATAAGGTCTAAATAAAACAATAATCACCCGCTAACCTATGCTTATTCACATGTAAGACCTGATTTTGGGACAAAACAGCATTTTGAGGTCTTAATCAGGCTTTATTTTTCAACTCGGGAGATGTTTAATGCCCGTCTTAAAATATGCCGGCGGTGGTGAAAAATGAGGATATGCAATGTCTGCTCAGATTTCTTCCTCAGGTATTTCTTTTATAATTATTATTATTTGGAGCAGGGAACAGAGAAACTAGTGTAACTTATTACCATCGTTGTCGTCCGCTTTTAGCAGATCGAGAGCAAATCTAGACGTTAGATATCTAACTCACATTTTAAGTTTCTAATATTAGTAAAATGGCTGGTCAAACCAGGGCAAGACATAAAAAGTCAGAGAGAAACCTCGCATTTTAAGTGTGTGCTACTGCGAGCAGCATTGTATTCGCACCATTTCTCTTCGTGCAAATACTCCGCGCCATTCGTCTGAGCCATAAAAGTAGTGCGAATTGTTTTCTCCGAGCAAAATGCATTCGGTCCAAATCAGAGCCTTCATCAATTCTGGGTGCCACCTTCGCTCTCACCTTCCCTAGTCTACTCCAAGGCGATATATTTAGTCCAGAAAGAAACACGGGTTGTACGTGAGAGGCTGAAAGACACGATGCGTTAGGTATACCCCTTCCCCTTCCGCCCGGCGAAGCTGCGTCAGCCCTTATTCAAACTGTATACACTCTTCTCCATTTCGCGCGTTTTCCATTAAACCAATCACAAATCAATACACGAATTGAGAGCCATGTACGGTTTTTATCCTCCCAGACAAAACATAGCGTAGCTCGTAGAAACGCGCTCAAAATTCATTCAAAAAAGAAAAGAAAACCTTTGCCCTTAATCTGTCTTTATTCACGAAAAACTTCATCTCTTGTTAAAGTCCAGTCCTAAATTATTTACTGGCAACGTAGTCTTGATCGAGTATATAACAAGGGATGCAGTGTACTAGTTCCGAGCTCTTTCCCTTTGTGCTGTAATTGTGCTATTAAATATCACATCTAAGTTCCCTTTTACAAACGAAGTACATATTTTTATAACGTTTTAGCAGTAAATTTAATTTACTAATATTTTTCTTATTTTATTTTGTGGAATGACTTTCGGACTAAAAGTTTACTTATTGTATCGTTAAAAGAGTAATGGATTTGGTAAGCTTGTCGTATACTCTAGACTCCCCCCCAAAAAAGATAACTTTAATACTGTAGTTTAAAAGAGTCATCAAAACGGGCGCAAAACGGATTGTTCCATTATTAAAAAAAGAAACGACAAACAACAGTGTTTCTTGAAAAAAAAGTCTCATGATTTTCTATACAATGTAGTTCAGCCGAAAAAAAAGAAGAAAAATGAAGAAGTTCAATTTAAAAAAAAGGGAAATAAGCTTGGTAAACTTTTTCATTTTTTTTTTTCATCTAGCAGTGCCAGGTGAAAACCAATAACTCGCACGCAGAGTTGGATTCGAACCCAGGTAGGACTTTTCGTCCTGGTTAAACGCGCTTGTCTAGCTGCCCGCTGTATTCCAAGGAGGGATATATCGTCTTACTGCTTCCACATAGCCGGGCTAATAAGTGCTTCACAACTTGTTTCACGGGCTAATCAAAGAGGGAGTTTTTACAAACTTCCAACAACACTTTCAGGACATTGCTTACTTAGTTGTAATGATTGTTTGGCGTGCACTCGCTGCCAAGTGTATTGATGTCTAACTTCTCTCCGAACGACTGCGAGCTGAGTTAAGCTAGCTGTGTGATGCGATGTGATGGTACGAGTTGTAAACCCGCTCGGGAAAGGTGCCAATCGTCTGACCTTTGTGCCAGCAAACATAACATAAACTACAAATTGGGTCCAAGTGACAAGTACGATAAAAAAAAAGGACTCGGGGTTTTCCAAGACAGCCGTAGACTGTCACGCAGTCAAACGCACAACCTTAGCAGACGACGTGACGCCGCATTAAAATGCGTGCGCCGAGCTGAGTGGAGCGGACACAGGGCATCCCATGTAACATAACCTATGTATCGTCACTTAGGTAGTTTACCGCTTAGAAATATTCTTCTAAGGTTAAGTGCTTCGCTTATTCACCATATCGCTCCGCTGTCTGCCAAACCAGATGCCGACTACTTCCCTTGGAAATTCCTCTGGGCAGTCTGTTGCCGAGAAGTACCTGACGTAAGGCTTGATGATGGGTAGGTAGGGTTAACGTAAGTGAGATAAGGTAAGGTTAGTTTAAGTTTGGTAAGGGTTAGCTTGATTAGTTAAGGTAGCTTTGGTCATGGAAGGTTAGCTTAGGTTAGGTCGTCAGGAAAGGTTAACTTAGGGAAGATTATCATAGGTGAGGGAAGGTTGCGGTTAGATTATGTCAGCTCAGTTTAGGTCGTCAGGTAAGGTTATCTTTGTTAGGGCAGGTTAGCGTATAGGTGAGGGAAGGTTAGCTTCGGTTAAGCAAGGTTAACTTAGGTTAGGTTAGCATAGGCTAGAAAAGTTTAGTTTATAGGTTAGGAAAGTTAGTTTCAGAGCCTTTTATCTCGTTCTTTTATTGTCGCTCCGGCCGGCTAAGGGACGAGTTGGAACGAAAGAAGTCAAAAACGCCACGTTTAAAATTTCCGGTGACCCGTACCGTGACAGAGTGTGGAAACACAAGCAGATGCTACCCTTTCCGCGAAAGAGTGTTCATACCGATTTCCCTTATTGTACACCATCGTAGGGGAATAATCAGGAAACCAATATTACCATGCCATATCGTCTTGTTTTTATTAGTATTTGCGTCAGAGCAGCCTCTAAAATGCTAACTTTGCGGACAAAAGGATTTGGGTTGTTCATCTCTGTTACTCAGAACCGGACGACCCCAAGGGACCAATCAGATCACCCGGCCTACCCCCACCCCTCCCGAGACTGACGCTTTAAATCGGAGACGTTACAAGAGCCTAACTGCGTCATAGTTGACAGCTGATCCCCTACGTGATGCCTGACGCAATCATCCCCCCCCCCCAATTCTTCTTGGCACCGCTGAACACCTCTTCCCATCCAACTGGCTTCTCATCTGCCACGCTAGAATAGCCCATTAATGCTAGAATTATATTCTTACGTACTAATCACACATTTTATTTCCTTTCTATTTTCGGCGAGACTACGTTTCGCGAAGCTATCATTATTTTTGTTGTACTTAGTAGTTACTTTGTTTAAAGTAGTTTTGGTCTGTGAGATCTCATTTGTGACAACTTGAAGAAACTGATGGGCTTTCAGGGTCACTAAATAGGTCTTGTTACACATTTTGCGGTGCCAAGATTTTGCGTTTTTTTATTTTATTTTTTTAATCGGCATTTTTCCGCCGGCTTTCGAGCTTCCTAGCAAAGTATAACGACTGTTCAGTATTGCTACTAAAACAGATACTTGTTTCTTTTGTTATAGCTCTCAGCAGTTGCCTTTGAAATTTCGATTTTTTGATTTCCAAGGAAAAGGAAAACGGGTTAGGGAAGTATTGAAAGAAGTATTTAGATTTCCAGGCAAAGTTTGTGTACTTCCCAATGGTTCCACCATTTTTTCCCATATTCTTCCCTCGTGTATTATTCTGACGTACCACAGCCTTTCATTTCACGCTATCACCGAGAAGTGTCATGAGGCTTGGCGATGATTGGTTATGTTAATTGCACGGTACCTCGCTCCGTAGTCCATTTTTTTAACGAAAAGTGAAACAGGAGCAAGAGGTAGAAAAAGCGACTTTTAAAGCTTCGACTATTTCGCAAGAGTTCATTGTTGATTATCTCGGCGTGAAATGATTGTCACTGCTTTGAAGGTAGTTCGACTCGCCCGTGTAGTAAGATTCTACAAACAATGGAAGCCACAGTCACACACCCTATGTTTCATTTCCTCTTTTTTTTCTCTCTTGTATATTACAATTAGACAAGCCAAGCCGTGGTAAATGAGAAAATACGCTAACGGACAGGTAAGCCACTCTGAAGCGTAGATAACGGCGAGGCAGCCTACCCTCAGGTCGTACCACGCTGTTACAATGTATTATTTATGAAGAGTTCTCCATTCTTCTCGTATTTCTCTCCAAGGGCTTTAAACTGGAACATATGATACCTCGGACGGGCCTCATAATCTGACGGACTATTTTATTTCCTTGGCGAGTGGCAAACATTGTTTTGCCGAGTTATTTTGTAGATAATGCCTTACCCTCTTTGGCTTTCAATCAAACTCACCTCGACGCAGAAACAATCTCTTTTAATTTATAGGTATATGAGAGTGATTCAGACTTTTGCAAAAGTAGTCTTGCAGGCAGTGTTAAATTTGTCCGCTATGCTCGTGTGAATAAGGCTCACCGTTGTCGCTTGACAGCCATTTCTAGTAGTTCTGATTTCCCCGGGGTACGCCATGGAAATGTTCTTAATCAAATCAACCAGAATAAGAGGGAACAGGCGGAACTTATTGGGAATTGAATCACAATTGGAAATCCTTCATTTATTCAGTGCCAGCAAGAAAAGTCTTTGTTTTGGAAAGAGGTTATACCTGGCAATTGTGTCCGGTCCTCACAACTCCTTTGTGCCTCTCCTTTGTTAAGTTAATTTTCCATCAAAGCGGCGCGTGCTGGAAATCTATTCATTATTATGAGCGTCTTTAGTAGTATAACTCTTGTTCCGTCTAAATTAGGTGAAAGCTGTTATAATTGCTTCTAAATTCATTACGTTCTCCTGACTTCATCCAAACTGCATGCACGCGTTTAACCCTCTCTTCCTAAATGATCCCATTCCTGGGGCGTTTGCGTGGAATGGATTATTTTTATTAAGATGCCACAAACAAGTGCTGCCGTCTTTACTCTACACAGTCAAAACAAAACACCCGTTTCGGGGAGTTCTTATACCTGTTTTGGGTGTGAAACTGAAACGGGGGTAGTTGGTTATTTTTCAAGATAGACATATGCTCAGCCACATCATTTAAAAGGTCTTGGCGAGACCTTTTTATTGATGTGGCTTAACTCAGGTTCATCTTGAAAATTAACCAAAATACTTACTACCCCCATTTTAGTTTCACACTCAAAACAGGCATAGTATTTCCTAAAACGGGTGTTTTGCTTTTACTGTATACCGTTTAAAAGCAAATGCCCGCCGGAGTTCTCTTGAAATGGGCTTCCGCATCGTCTACAGGAGCGAGGTCGCTATTCAGCCGTCATCTCTCATCTTACAAAATTTAACCCAATGTCATTAACCTACAGTCGAGAGCGGAACCGTATACATAGGAAAAGCCTATTTAAAAGGTGACAAGTTTTGACACGGTATACAACGGAATTATTTTCCCATATCCTTGAATAAATTTAACTCTTTTCTTCTAATGATCTTTCTTTTTTTCCTATTTTAAACGTTTAAAGCGTTGTTTACTTTTATATTAAAACAGTTCTTGACTAAGGATATTTGCTATGTTTGGTTTCAGAGCCAGGCCATGCGGGTCGTCCGGACGGTGGGCCAGGCGTTCGAAGTGTGCCACAAGCTGTCCATCGGCGCGGAGGACGAGCAAAACGAGAGGGAGAGAGAGCGGGAGCGGGAGAGGACCAAGGAAAGAGAGAGCCGAGAGCGGGAAAGAGAAAAAGCGCGCCAAGGTGAGTACAACGTTACTCTCGACGATAAACCAAGGTTCAACCAATCTTAACCTAGAGTTCAACCCTAACCTGTAAATTTTCAAAGTTGAATTTTCTTCTTGTGTTCTACTTTTTCGACGTGAAGCCGATCGGAGCGTCCGCGGGAGCGAGGCAAAAAGAACGAAACATGGAGCCAATCACGCTCCTTTCTTTCTGACGTCACTGAGAAGTAAGAGACGTGAATTAATGCTTTGCGATCGTTAGGTTAGCTTAACGTTCGATATGTTAGGTTACGTACCTTTTGAGCCTCGCTCTGCCCGGTTGGACTGCATAAGATAACACTTATGAAATGGAAAATCAAACTTCTCGCATTTACAGAGTAGGCAACACGCCATGCAGCTGTGTTAAGACGTTGCCTAGGCGAACTTTGTCCATCAATATGCTCGTGTCTTGCAAAGAGAGTTCAAAATAACCCTTTTGGGTTATTTTAAAATCGTATCATCGTCCTTTATCCTTTTATCTTTTGTATTTTTTAATGGCAACATTTTAAGTTTTGGTGATATAAAATTGGCGGCCTTGCTGATTGACATAAAACTCATTAGTGTAGTTAGTTGGCATCAACAGCTTCTATTGTGAAAAGGAGTGTCACTCAGCCCTGGGTATGGTACGTTCTGACGTGTTGTGCTTTACTTCTTTTTATTTTGGTTTTGTATCCTCTGAACTCCCAGAGCAAGAACACTGGTTATGACAGATCCTTACTGCAGTCTTTGCTGTAGAGCCTACAATACACCTAAAAGAATGTAGTTCCGTGCAATACCGCAAAAACCGATTTTAAAGATAAACAGTTGTTTCAAAACTTGCCATGTGCGTTCATAATAAGACTGACTCGAAAGCAGCTTACAAACAGTTTTTTTTTATCGAAAACAACTTTTTTACCGCTTTCCAAAAAAGGGAAACAGGTCTATATCATCTTAACTTTTTTACATCTCAATCTGTCATTAATCAATAAGTTATTTGACGTTTTTGCTTAATCCGATGTAACTATTGCGTAACAAACTGACTAGAGTGTAGTATTCGGATAGATTATTTTTTCCTCTCTTTTTTTATCACACTTGAAATTTCCCGTCTGCTTTTTTTCCAACTATTTTTTAACCCTCTTCCAAGCATCAAGAGATAGTTTCGAAGAAAGGTTAGTGTACGAGGAATATTGGAATTAAGCTAAATAAAGTCAAGATCAGAATACTCGCTTTGATAACTTACCAAAGCTTGCGTTGGCAAAAGAATGCTTTCGCGACGACTAACTTCGGACTCTTCTTTTAAGACTAGAACAGTTTTTCTAACCGTTTAATGTTCGGAGGAAATAACTCGGTCGCGGTTTTGGAATCGAGGATTTTTTCGGAGTTGAGAATCGTTTCGGAGAAAAATTGGCTCAAATCGTTCGCTATACTAGCAATCAACACGCCATAACTTCTTGTGGCGGCTCCGATATCCGTCATAACGAGCGCTGTTTAACACGTTCTTTACGAGCTGTTTAACCACCTTTCCAACGCCACCACTCATAGCCACCAGAAAAACCACACGTTTGTTTATCCTCTGTATGGTTACAATATGATCGCTGCTGCGCCCACAGGCGAGCCGTACAGTCGAGATCAGAAGTCGTGTCGCATTTGAATCAAGTGACCTTTATTTTTTAGAAATTCATGTTGGTAATTCTTCTGCGTTTTATTACGGAGAACTTCGCGTTCGGCCAGGTCAGTTTCAGTTTTGCCAACATAAATTTCTCCAAACAAAAATGCACTTGATTTGAATGCGACATGACTTTGGTTCTCACTGTTCGCAAATCGTTCAATGCGGAAGACTAGTTTTTGCCTGATTTGGTACCTTAACCGCGGTTAATCTAAAACCGTAACAAGTATTGTATGTTGGTGATAGCTCTCGATTGTTTTGCTGAACGTCACCAAGCCTGATGCCGCTCCCCTCGGCAGCAGTTACACTGCCCTACGTAAGCACCATCAGTCTTGACGCCTCTTAGATAAGGAGGTAATCTGACTAGGTTTGCATGCCTTCTGCTTCGCTCCGCTGTCGCTCCTCTCACTTTAATGAAAAGTGAAACTCGTAGGACATTTTATCTTTCATAAATTTTCAGTGTGTTTAAATCGTATCAACGCAAAAAAAAATGACTTTGTTTAAATTACAATTTTTAGACGACAATTTTTATTTGGTTACAGTTACTAAACAAATAGTACTGGCGACAAGAAAATAGTACAGGCGACAAAAAATGATTGTTATTTCAACAGATTCGGTTGTAATCTTTATTGGAACAAAGCGCTATTGTCAAGTGTCACAGATTTTTGTTATTGTAACAAAGTAATATTTTTTTTTTTGCGAGGATAACTATTTAGCCGATTCTTTCGTGAATGTAAGTAGTTATCGCACAAGTAAATGTAATTCAAGTGGAAAACTGTGGGGTGAATAATACGGCAGGCAGCCCTTGAATGTCCGACGAAATAATTTTGAGCCTTTTCTTTGAAATGATTGGTTAAACAAGGACGAAGGTTGATATCTTAAATTGGACTTCGCTCGCACACGTGTTTCGCTCGCGATATTCCTGACTCCATCGGAGAGTATGAAAGTTTTCGTTTGATAGGTTTAGGGTCAGCGTCCGTATTATTGAGGGTCTAAATTCGGCTCCTTTGAAAAGAGCCCCAAAAATATCGGCTACTGCTTTTCCGAGCACAATGCGAGACATTCTTCCATCTCATATATTTCGTCAAGCATGAATTATTTGTTACAAATGCTATTTTCCACGAGTCAAACCTAGCCTGTTTCTTTGCCAAATTATTCTTCAAATCGTAGTAAGATGTACATTGGTGTCCCTAAGTGATGAACCAAACAAAATCTAGTGACTTTTTTTGTAAACTAATGTGTGTTCGTAGCATTGCCGAGGGAGGG